>PPYE01233310.1_pt1 | contig 60140 bp, 49 predicted proteins | sample 1559881 | NCBI WGS metagenome assembly PPYE01 (sample SAMN08240022, study PRJNA423297) | Human gut metagenome, whole genome shotgun sequencing project.
CCGTCAATATTCAGCCGGTACATATGGCGATTATGGAAGGGGAGACGGAGATCTACCTGACCGAACAACAGGCACTGGCGGAGCGTTTTAACGATGTGCCGCTGTGGGTCCGTCCGCAAAGTTTCTTCCAGACTAATCCGGCGGTCGCCAGCCAGCTGTACGCTACCGCGCGCGACTGGGTACGACAGCTGCCGGTTAAACATATGTGGGATCTGTTCTGTGGCGTGGGGGGCTTTGGTTTACACTGCGCGACGCCTGACATGCAGTTAACCGGGATCGAAATTGCGCCAGAGGCCATTGCCTGTGCAAAGCAGTCAGCCGCTGAACTGGGCTTAACGCGTTTGCAATTTCAGGCGCTGGACTCCACTCAGTTTGCCACTGCTCAGGGGGAGGTGCCGGAGCTGGTGCTGGTTAACCCGCCGCGCCGCGGCATTGGTAAACCGCTGTGTGATTATCTCTCAACGATGGCACCGCGTTTTATCATCTACTCCAGCTGTAACGCCCAAACCATGGCGAAAGATATCCGCGAACTGCCTGGGTTTCGTATTGAACGGGTGCAGCTTTTCGATATGTTCCCGCATACCGCGCACTATGAAGTGCTGACGCTGCTGGTGAAGCAATAAAAAAGCCGCATGTGCGGCTTCAGATTGCTGACAAAGTGCGCGTTGTTTATGCCGGATGCGGCGTAAACGCCTTATCCGGCCTACAAAAGCGTGCAAATTCAATACATTGCATGGGCCATGTAGGCCTGATAAGCGTAGCGCATCAGGCAATTTTACCTTTGTCATCAGTCTCAAGCCGCGGTTGCGGCTTTCTGAATCTTACTGTGGGAACCACTGGTCACTGATTTTTTGATAAGTACCGTCAGCTTTAATTGCTGCCAGCGCGTTATTCAGTTTTTCCAGCAGGGCTTTGTTATCCGGACGTACAGCGATGCCCAGGCCGGTGCCAAAATATTGCGGATCGGTCACTTTCTCAGTAGCAACACCAAGTTGTGGATTGGTTTTCAGCCATTCGTTTACCACCGCTGTGTCACCAAATACCCCATCAATACGACCATTTTTCAGATCGATAAAGGCATTCTGATAACTGTCATAAGAGACAGTTTTCACTTCCGGGTGCTGATCCTGAATATATTTCTGGTGCGTAGTACCGTTTTCCATCCCAATACGTTTGCCTTTCAGATCGGCAAACGTTTTGTAGGTATCTTTTTTGGCAATCACGACGGCTGAGTTTTCATAGTAGGGCGTGGTAAACGATACCTGTTTGCTACGCTCCGGGGTGATATCCATACCGGAGATTACGGCGTCATATTTTCTGAATTTCAGGGACGGGATCAGGCTGTCGAACGCGTGATTAGTAAAAGTACATTCTGCCTGCATTTGTTTGCACAAGGCTTTTGCCAGATCGATATCAAAGCCGACAATCTCATTATTAGCACCTATAGATTCAAAGGGTGGATAGGTGGCTGAAACGCCAAAATTGATTTTCTCTGCGGCAGAAGCACCGAAAGTAAAGGAAGCAAGTAAAGCGGCAAGAACTAACTTTTTCATGATGGAACTCCCGTCTGTCAATCTTATGATTTTTGGCCGTGTCTGCGGCATGGGATAACAATGCCATCAAGTGAATTTATATGCAATAAACATGATTAAATAATTTAAATGAAATAAAAAAGACGGACAACTTAGTGGGTTGTCCGTCTTCATTATAAGAATTTATGCACTATGTAGGCCGGATAAGGCGTCCCCGCCGCATCCGGCACAGGCACCGTGCTGATGTCTGATGCGACGCTGGCGCGTCTTATCAGACCTACAAAACCCCCCGGCGAATGTACGCAGCCACATTAATTTCGCCGTTCGAATGCCAGCGCTTTGCGCTCGATCAGACGCATCATCAGCGTCAGCAGGCCGTTAACGACCAGGTAAATAATCCCTGCCGCACCGAACACCATTACATCGTAGGTGCGTCCGTACAACAACTGGCTGTATCCCATCACTTCCATCAGCGTAATGGTGTATGCCAGAGAGGTACTTTTGAATACCAGCACCACTTCGTTGGAATAAGAAGAGAGCGAGCGTTTAAAGGCATACGGCAGCAGGATCGCCAGCGTATCTTTTTTGCTCATTCCCAGGGCGCTACAGGACTGCCACTGACCTTCCGGGATCGCACGAATTGCACCGTAAAACAGCTGCGTGGTATACGCCGCACTATTCAGCGACAACGCAATCAGCGCACATAACCACGGTTCTGACAACAAATGCCACAGTGCCGGATACTCCTGCAAAGTCGGAAACTGGCCCGGCCCGTAATAAATCAGGAAGATCTGCACCAGCAGCGGCGTACCGGTAAACAGCGTGATATAACCCCGCACCAGCCACACCAGCACCGGCGTTTTCAGCGTCAGGATGATGGTAAAAATCAATGCCAGAATCAGTGCCACAATCAGCGAGGCAACGGTTAGCGTCAGGCTGGTGTGTAGCCCTTTCATCAGTTCGGGTAAATACTCAAACATTAGCTGGGCCTCCGCTCAAAACGTGTCGCGCGCAGGTCAATGCGTTTGAGAATGTACTGACTGAGCAGGGTGATCACCAGGTAAATCGCCGCCGCCACAATGTACCAGGTAAATGGTTCCTGGGTACGAGTAGCGATGCTTTTTGTTTGCAGCATTAAATCATTCACACTAATCAAACTGACCAGCGCGGTATCTTTCAGCAGCACCAGCCACTGGTTACCGAGGCCAGGCAGCGCATGACGCCACATCTGCGGCATCACCAGACGGAAAAAGATAGCCGATTTCGACAGCCCCAGCGCCTGACCAGACTCCCACTGACCCACCGGCACCGCTTTCAACGCGCCCCGAAGCGTTTGCGAGGCATAGGCGGCATACAGCAGTGACAGAGCGATGACACCACAAAGGAACGGGCTAACGTCGAAGTTCTCAATGTCCATCTGCACTGGGATCTGCACGAACCCAAGATTGATAGTGAAGCCATCCGAAAGCGTCAGCAGCAGCTGCGAGGAGCCAAAATAGATAAACAGCACCACCAGAATTTCTGGCAGGCCACGCAGAATGGTTACCAGCGCTGAACCTGCCCACGCGACAGGACGCCATTTTGCCGACTCCCATACCGCAAAGAACATCGCCAGCGCCAGCCCGACAATCAATGCACAAACGGCAAGGCCGACGGTCATCCCGGCGGCGCTTGCTAAAGGAAAAAATTCATTCATCAGGAATTACTTCTGGAACCATTTGTTGTAGATGGTTTCGTAAGTGCCATCTTTCTTCACTTTTTCCAGCGCAGTGTTGAGTTTCTGCTGCAGCTCAGTGTTGCCCTGACGTACCGCGATGCCGAGGCCAGTGCCGAAGTAATCTTTATCGGTCACTTTGTCGCCCACCGCCGCCAGTTTCGGGTTATCTTTCAGCCACTCAGTGACCACTGCGGTGTCACCGAAGACGCCGTCGATACGCCCGTTTTGCAGATCCAGTTTTGCGTTCTGGTAGCTGTCATACGGAACGGTAGTGATTTCCGGGTGCTTATCCATAATGAATTTCTGGTGTGTCGTCCCGTTCTGTACGCCGACTTTTTTGCCTTTCAGCTGATCAACACTGGTGTATTTGCCTTGCTGACCCACAAACAGGGCAGAGTTGTCATAGTACGGGGTGGTAAACAGCACCTGCTTTTCACGCTCCGGAGTGATATCCATGCCCGCCATCACGGCTTCTACGCGACGGAATTTCAGGCTTGGGATCAGGCTGTCAAACGCCTGGTTAGAGAAAGTGCAGGTTGCATCAATCTCTTTACACAGCGCTTGTGCCAGGTCGACGTCAAAACCAACGATCTGGTTGTTTGCATCAATCGATTCAAACGGAGGATAGGAGGCTTCGGTAGCAAAACGAATGGTTTCGGCAGCTGTGGCGGAAAGACTAAAACCTGCAATTAACGCGGCAATCAGAACTTTTTTCATTGTTGTTATCCCGAATCTTAGTGAGAGAGATAGTTTTTAAATGCTTCGGTTTGCGGCTCGGTAAAGCAGCTCGCGTCGCCTTGTTCTACGATATGACCATTTTCCATATACACCACTCGGCTGGCGGTTTTACGCGCCACTTCAACTTCGTGGGTGACGATCACCTGGGTAATATTCGTTTCTGCCAGCTCACGAATGATGCTGACGATTTGTGCCGTAATTTCCGGGTCCAGTGCGGCGGTCGGTTCATCGAACAGCAGTACCTGCGGTTCCATCATCAACGCACGGGCAATAGCAACACGCTGCTGCTGACCACCAGAAAGATGCAGCGGGTAACGATCGCTATAAGGTTTGAGACGCAGACGTTCCAGCAGTTTTTCTGCACGGGCCAGCGCCTGATCTTTACTCAACCCCAGTACACGGCAGGGCGCTTCAATCAGGTTTTGCTGCACGGTCAGATGCGGCCACAGGTTGTATTGCTGAAACACCATGCCAACGTTACGACGCAAATCGCGAATCGCTTTGTCAGAGGGTGTTTTGGTGAAATCGAAATGGTTGCCTGCAATGTTGAGCGTACCGGAGCGCGGCATCTCAAGCAGATTGAGTACACGCAGCAGCGAGCTTTTACCCGCGCCGCTGGGGCCAAGTAACACCAGCGTTTCGCCCTGTGGGCAATCCAGCGTGATATCGAACAGCGCCTGATGCGCGCCGTAGAAGCAATTAATGCCGTTTAATTGAATACTCATTGACACTCGTATACTGGCAGTCTGATAGCTATTGAGGTCGAAGATAGTACCTTTGACAGAATAATTATGCAATATTTCTGCTTTAAAAGTTAAAAGCAAAGCGCATTATTCAATAAACATAGCACAAAATAACGGGGGCGGTGGTCGGCGAGCATAAATGTCGGCATTCCTCACGAAATGCCGGACAATTTACGGGGTTTATTGGTTGATCAAGGCGTTAGCGATTCTCGATGGACTGACGGAGCGTACCCGCCGTGGCATGAACGCTACCGCCTAAGTAACGCACATCGTCGATGACCCAACACTGGCCTTCCTGAATCATTAACACTTCATCCTGCCAGCTCTGGTCACCCTGTTTAAGATCCACGCGCAAAGGAATGTTACGGGCATCACGATTAGGGATAGTCGATGCACTGGCAACGTGGGCGCTGTCTGGCAAGGTGGTTCGACTGGAGAATGGATCGTTGGTCAGTAGTTCCCGATGGTTATTATCCCGGGAGGCATCGCTAAGCAGTGTCGCCAGTTTGTCGCTCAGATAAGGGCGCAAGGCGGTGATGTCGTTGCTGCGGTGCAAAATGCGGTAGTCATAAAATTGCTGGGCCACGTTATCCGGGCCTCCTTCAACGCAAGGACCACTGCGTGTGCCGTTATCTTTATAAGCTGGAGTGACTGTGGTGCAGGCACTGAGGAGCAGTGCGCAGGGGATAAGCATTGTCAATTTGCTGTAGCGCATAATGATTTCCTTATAAGCGATCGCTCTGAAAGCGTTCTACGATAATAATGATATCCTTTCAATAATAGCGTATCAGTCTGATAATGCTTTTGAGATCGAAGGCTTAGCAAACAAGGAGATCGATCATGCAATTTTCTACAACCCCAACTCTGGAAGGCCAGACCATCGTTGAATATTGCGGTGTGGTGACCGGCGAAGCGATTTTAGGTGCCAATATTTTCCGTGATTTCTTTGCCGGTATCCGCGATATCGTTGGCGGACGTTCCGGTGCGTATGAAAAAGAACTGCGTAAAGCACGGGAGATCGCCTTTGAGGAATTAGGCTCCCAGGCGCGGGCGCTGGGGGCCGATGCCGTCGTCGGTATTGATATCGACTACGAAACGGTCGGGCAAAACGGCAGTATGCTGATGGTTAGCGTCAGCGGTACGGCGGTGAAAACGCGTCGATGAGAAGAGTCTTCTGGCTGGTCGCTGCCGCTCTGTTATTGGCAGGGTGTGCAGGCGAAAAAGGCATTGTCGAGAAAGAGGGATATCAGCTTGATACCCGACGCCAGGCGCAGGCGGCGTATCCGCGCATTAAAGTGCTGGTGATCCACTACACCGCAGATGATTTTGATAGCTCGCTGGCGACACTGACCGATAAGCAGGTCAGCTCGCATTATCTGGTCCCTGCGGTACCACCGCGATACAACGGTAAACCGCGCATCTGGCAACTGGTGCCGGAACAAGAACTGGCCTGGCATGCGGGGATTAGCGCCTGGCGCGGGGCAACGCGCCTTAACGACACCTCTATTGGCATTGAGCTGGAAAACCGTGGCTGGCAAAAATCGGCCGGAGTGAAATATTTTGCCCCGTTTGAACCGGCACAGATTCAGGCGCTTATTCCACTGGCGAAAGATATTATTGCCCGTTATCACATCAAGCCGGAAAACGTAGTGGCACATGCGGATATCGCACCGCAGCGCAAAGACGATCCGGGGCCATTATTTCCCTGGCAGCAACTGGCGCAGCAGGGGATTGGTGCCTGGCCGGATGCGCAGCGGGTTAACTTTTACCTTGCCGGGCGCGCGCCGCACACACCGGTAGATACCGCGTCATTGCTGGAGCTTTTGGCGCGCTACGGTTATGACGTTAAACCTGATATGACACCGCGCGAGCAGCGGCGCGTGATTATGGCATTCCAGATGCATTTCCGCCCGACGTTATATAACGGCGAAGCGGATGCAGAAACTCAGGCGATTGCCGAAGCATTGCTGGAGAAATACGGGCAGGATTAGCGCGGCAGTTTTCCGTGGTCGCGTAGCCAGGCGGCAGTTTTCTCGATACCTTCATCCAGGGTGATGACCGGCTGATAACCTAACTCTTCCTGCGCACGCGTAATATCCAGCGTAAAGTCAAAATTCAACTTGGAGACGCCGTAGTGGGTCAGCGGCGGCTCTTTTGCTGACTTGCGGCCTAAACGCTCCATGCTGCGGGCGATCATATCCAGCATCGGGTAGGGGACGGAACGAATACGACAGTCAATATTCAACTCGTCGATCAGCTTCTGCACGATGCTGCGCAGTGTGCGATGCTCGCCGTTGGTGATGTTGTACACACGCCCGGAAGGTAGCTTATCGCAGGCTTCCTGGCTTGCCAGCCACATTGCGTGCACGGCATTTTCATAGTAGGTCATATCGACCAGCGCACTGCCGCCATGCGGTAACAGAATACTGCCGTAGTGGTGCATCATATGCGCCAGACGGGGAATAAAGACTTTATCGTGCGGTCCGAACAGACTTTGTGGGCGCAGAATAGTAAAGCGCGTTTGTGGATTCGCCTGCGAAAGCATATTGATCACTTCTTCGCTGGCTGCTTTGCTGCGGGCAAACTCGTTGGCGAAGCGGTGAGGGCGAAAATCTTCTTTAATATCGCGATGGTGGTGATAATCGAAGTACAGGGAGGGGGAAGAGATATGAATAAAGTTACGCACACCCCAGGCGACAGCCCATTCACCCAGGCGGCGAGTGGCGCGAACGTTAGCCAGATCGAAAGCCTGTTGTGTCCCCCAGGGTGAGGTAAAGCTGGAGCAGTGCCACAGCGTATCAATGCCCGCGAGCATCACTTTAGCTTGTGATGAAACCAGCTCGGTCAGATCCGCCGGAACAAACTCTGCGCCCATTTTTTCCAGCAATTTACCCATTGCCTCGTTGCGACCGGTCGCTCGCACGCTGATGCCTTTCTGGCATAAAAACTCTACCGCGTTTCGACCTAAGCCGCTGGTGGCGCCGGTAACCAGTACCTTCATATCAATCCACTGTTGTTGAGAAAATGACGTGCGCATTCTTCCGTGATTTCCCCCATGATGCAATGGGAAACATGAAAGAATAACGCAGGTTTTGTCGATTAATCTGTGCTTTGTTCTGCCAGTCTGGCGATTTGTTTTGCCATTCCGCGAAAAATAAACAGATGCGCGGGGATCATCAATAACCAGTAAAACAGCCCCGGCATACCGTGCGGATGCCAGAAAGCGCGGACATCAATAGTACGATAGTCACCTTTATCTTCCAGGGTAAAACACAGTCGTCCCAGCCCCGGCGCTTTCATGCCAAATAACAACGTAAGTTGCTTTTTCGGTTCAACGACAATCACTTTCCAGCTATCCACCGCATCGCCGGTCTGTAAATATTCGCGCTCCGGGCGGCCTTTCGCCAGCTTATGACCGATCGCGCGGTCCATCAACGCCCGTGTCTGCCACAAAATATTGCCAAAGAAATAACGCTCTTTACCGCCGATTTGGTTCACCACCTGCCATAAAGCCGCAAGGCTGGCGGACGTTTTAACGGTAAACCCCGCCTGTTTGGCGAAATAACCGTACTCCGGTCGCCAGCGGGCAAAGGCCTGAGCGTCGTAGCCCCAGTCGCTGGAGTTGACCAGTTTTTCTTCCTCTTTCAACGTGCTACGTACCGCGTCATCGAAAGCGATCAGCCGTTGTGGGATGAGTGCACGTAGCGCGGTATCATCCGCCAGCAGATCGTGTTTCAGCCCCTGAATCAACGCCCTGGCGGTGGTGGGCGGTACGGAAGTAATCACATTGAGAAACCACACCGAAATCCAGCGGGTGGGGAGGGGGATGGGGATCAACCAGCGGCGCTTACCGCTCACCGCCATAAAATGTTCAAACTGTTGCTGATAACTGAGCACCTCTGGTCCGGCGGCTTCGAAGATGCGGTGTTCGCTGGCCGGATGATCTAACAACGCCACCAGATAGTGCAGCAAGTTTTCCAGCGCGATGGGCGTGGTGCGTGAACGTACCCAGCGTGGCGGCGTTAACACTGGCAGGTTGTAGACCATATCGCGCATGACTTCGAACGCCGCTGAACCTGCGCCAACGATAATTCCGGCCCGAAGTTCGGTCACAGGTACATTCGCTTCACGAAGAATGTCCGCCGTAGCCTGACGAGCACGCAGATGATCCGACTGCTCATGTGGCGGGGCCTGCAACGAACTGAGAAAGATTAATTGCTTAACTGGTACTTCACGTAGCGCATCGCGGACGTTGAGAGCCACCTGGCGCTCCTGAGCGATAAAATCGCCGCCTTCGCCCATGCTGTGCACCAGAAAATAGACGGTATCGATATCCTGCAACAGGGCCGGAAGGTTATCCGGCCAGCTGAGATCGACTTTATGGCAACTGACGTTTGCCAGTTGCAGCTTTGCAAGCCTGTCGACATGACGTGCCGCCGCCAGGATCTGATGCCCTTGCTGGCTGAGTGTGCGCACCAGATGCTGACCAATGTAGCCACTGGCACCGAGAACTAAAATGCGTTGCGGCACGTCTCTCTCCTTAACGCGCCAGGAATGCGCGCCAGTGGGCGGCGACTTCCGCCAGTTGTTCGCGCGAGACGTCAAGATGCGTCACCAGGCGGACAATCGGCGAGGCGTTAATCAGCACGTTTCTCGCTTTCATGTATTCGCCTAACGCGGCAGCATTTTCTTCCCCGACGCGAACAAACAGCATATTAGTGTCCTGACGCATCACATCCGCGCCTGCTTCACGCAGTTGCTCCGCCATCCAGGCGGCGTTGTCGTGATCTTCCTGCAACCGTGCGACGTTATTTTTCAGGGCATACATCCCGGCGGCAGCCAGAATCCCGGACTGACGCATCCCGCCACCGGCCATTTTCCGCCAGCGGATGGCACGTTTAATGTAATCACGATTACCGACGAGTAATGAACCGACTGGCGTCCCAAGACCTTTCGACAGGCAAATGGTGAACGAATCACAATATTGCGTGATCTCTTTCAGTTCGCAGCCGTAAGCCACCACGGCATTAAAGATGCGCGCACCGTCAACATGCAGCGCCAGATTGCGCTCGCGGGTAAATTCCCATGCTTCTTTCAGGTATTCACGCGGCAGCACTTTGCCGTTGTGGGTGTTTTCCAGACTGAGTAATTTGGTGCGGGCGAAATGGATATCGTCGGGTTTGATTTTCATCGCCACTTTATCCAGCGGTAGCGTGCCGTCGGCAGCCGCGTCGATGGGTTGCGGCTGAATACTGCCCAGCACCGCTGCGCCACCGGCTTCAAACAGATAGTTATGCGCGGCCTGACCGACAATATACTCTTCGCCACGTTCGCAGTGACTGAGCAGAGCGACCAGGTTGGCCTGAGTGCCGGTAGGCAGAAAAATGGCGGCTTCTTTACCGGAAAGCTCTGCTGCATAGTCCTGCAGAGCATTAACGGTAGGGTCGTCTCCGTAAACGTCGTCCCCAACCGGGGCGGCCATCATCGCTTCGAGCATGGCGCGGCTCGGTCGGGTAACGGTATCACTGCGTAAATCAATCATGGCATGTCCTTATTATGACGGGAAATGCCACCCTTTTTACCTTAGCCAGTTCGTTTTCGCCAGTTCGATCACTTCATCGCCGCGTCCGCTGATGATTGCGCGCAACATATACAAGCTAAATCCTTTGGCCTGTTCGAGTTTGATCTGCGGTGGAATGGCTAACTCTTCTTTGGCGACCACCACATCCACCAGCACCGGACCGTCGATGGAGAAGGCGCGTTGCAGGGCTTCATCAACTTCAGACGCTTTTTCTACACGGATACCCGTAATGCCGCACGCTTCGGCAATGCGGGCAAAGTTTGTGTCGTGTAGTTCGGTGCCGTCAGTCAAATAGCCACCAGCTTTCATCTCCATCGCCACAAAGCCTAGCACGCTGTTGTTAAAGACGACAATTTTCACTGGCAGTTTCATCTGCACTACTGAGAGGAAATCGCCCATCAACATGCTAAAACCGCCATCGCCGCACATGGCGACCACCTGACGTTCTGGCTCTGTCGCCTGCGCACCCAGCGCCTGCGGCATGGCGTTAGCCATCGAACCGTGGTTAAACGAACCTAACAGGCGACGCTTGCCGTTCATTTTTAGATAACGCGCTGCCCATACTGTTGGCGTGCCGACGTCACAGGTAAAGATTGCGTCATCGGCGGCAAAATGACTAATTTGCTGCGCCAGATATTGCGGGTGAATGGCTTTCTCGCTCGGTTTAGCTAAATCGTCCAGCCCTTTGCGGGCGGTCATTCCAACATCATACGGATTATCGTATTCGACATGTTCTTTACCGCGCAGGGCATGAACAATAGGTGCTTTAATTTTCCCGGCAAACTCAACTAACTCTTTATGCGCCCCCGCGCAGCCGCTGCCACACATCAGGGCGATATTGCTGGAATAACGCAGCAGTTGCGCCAGTTTGCGTAACTCTTCTTCTTCCGGCGTCACAACTGGCTGTGGCGCATGATACCAGTGGGTAGTTGCTCCTTCTGGCGCAGGTTTTAACGCCACGTCACCCGGTAACACAACAACGGAAACGCCACGGTTAAGCACTGCTTTGCGCATAGCAATTGCCAGCACTTGTGGGATCTGCTCCGGGCTGGAAACCAGCTCGCAATAGTGACTACATTCGCGGAATAGCTCTTGTGGGTGGGTTTCCTGGAAATAGCCGCTGCCAATTTCGCTGGAGGGAATATGAGCGGCAATCGCCAGTACCGGAACGTGATTGCGGTGGCAATCGAACAGGCCGTTGATTAAGTGCAGGTTGCCGGGGCCGCACGATCCGGCACAGACCGCCAGTTCTCCGCTAAGTTGTGCTTCAGCGCCAGCGGCAAAGGCCGCCACTTCTTCGTGGCGGGTGGACATCCACTCGATGGTGCCCATGCGATTAAGACTGTCACTAAGACCGTTCAGAGAGTCGCCTGTGACTCCCCAGATGCGTTTCACCCCTGCCGATTCGAGTGTTTTGGCGATATAAGCTGCAACCGTTTGTTTCATGGTTCTCCATCTCCTGAATGTGATAACGGTAACAAGTTTAGTTCATCTGACGGAGGGGGGAAGGGATGGGAGAGAAAGGAGGCACTAACGGTTAAATAGCCCGATGAAAGGAATATCATCGGGCATAAGGCGATTATGCGAGAACCAAATCCCCCTGCGGATGGCAGGAGCAGGCCAGTACGTAACCTTCAGCGATTTCGGCGTCGGTCAGCGTCATTGTGCTGCTCACCGTATATTCACCGGAAACCACTTTTGTCTTACAGCAGCCGCAAACACCCGCACGGCAGGCAGCGACAACCGGAACGTTATTGCTTTCCAGCGCCTCCAGTAGCGTGGTGCCAACCGGGGCGTAAAATTCTCGTGCCGGTTGCAGTTTGGTGAATTTCAGACCGCTGGTCGCCGCTTCTGCTACTGGGGTGAAGAATTTCTCTTTAAAGAAACGCGTCACGCCGAGCGCTTTCACTTCCTGCTCTACCCAATCCATATACGGAGCCGGGCCGCAGGTCATCACGGTACGTGAAGCTAAGTCAGGTACACCTGCCAGCAGTTCGCGAGTGAGACGACCAGCGATAAAGCCTTCGGTAACGTTATTTTCTGCCACCAGCGTTACCGGATAGTTACGCCACTCATCGGCGAAAATAACATCCTGCGGCGTACGCACGTTGTAGATCACCCGCACATCGGCCTGTGGACGGTTCTTCGCAAGCCAGCGACGCATCGACATAATCGGCGTGACGCCGCAGCCTGCCGCCAGCAACAGGAATTTATCTTCTGCTTTATCGTCGCAGGTAAATTCCCCCATCGCGTCCGAAAGCCAGAGATAATCACCGCGTTTTACATCGCGCGTCAGCCACTGGGAGCCGACACCGTCATCAATCCGCCGCACGGTCAGGGTGATATATTCACTCACGCCTGGCGTGGAGGAAATGGTGTAAGCACGCAGCGTTTCCGCTGAGTTTCGCACGCTGACCAGTGCATATTGCCCGGCGCGATATGGGTAGTAATCGTGGCAAATCAGGGAAATCGTCCACACATCCGGCGTTTCTTGCGTAATGTGATGAACCTGCATCCGCCACGGGCATTGATTCGTTGGCATCGTCATCGACAAACTCCTTACGCGCTCAACAGTTGCTTCATGTCTTCTTCAACAGTGGTGATAGAACGCAGGCCGAATTTCTCGTTCAGCACCGCCAGCAGGTCTGGTGTCAGGAAACCAGGTGCAGTCGGGCCGGTGACGATATTTTTCACGCCCAGAGAAAGCAGCGTCAGCAGAATGACGATCGCTTTCTGTTCAAACCAGGAGAGCACCAGCGACAGCGGCAGATCGTTGACACCGCAGCCCAGTTTCTCTGCCAGAGTGACAGCCAGAATAATCGCTGAGTAAGCATCGTTACATTGACCTGCATCTACCAGACGCGGCAGACCTTCGATATCGCCAAACTCAAGTTTGTTAAAGCGATATTTACCACAGGCGAGGGTCAGGATCAGGCAGTCATCCGGCACGCTGGTGGCGAAATCGGTGAAGTAGTGGCGCTCGCCGCGTGCGCCGTCACAGCCACCAAGCAGGAAGATATGACGCAGTTTTTCACGGCTCACCAGATCAATCAGCGTATCAGCAGCGCCAAGCAGCGTCTGGCGACCAAAACCCACGGTGATAAGGTGCGGAATTTCGCTGTACGGGAAGCCTGCCATCTGTTGCGCCTGGGTGATAACCGCAGAGAAATCATCACCGTCCAGATGACGCACGCCAGGCCAGCCAACAATGCTGCGGGTCCAGATACGATCGTCATAAGCGCCTACGGTTGGGTCGATGATGCAGTTCGAGGTCATCACGATGGGGCCAGGGAAACGAGCGAACTCCACTTGCTGATTCTGCCAGCCGCTGCCGTAGTTACCGACCAGATGCTTGAATTTACGCAGCTCCGGGTAGCCATGCGCAGGCAGCATTTCGCCGTGGGTGTAGACATTAACGCCCGTGCCTTCGGTCTGTTCCAGCAGGTTGTAGAGATCTTTGAGATCGTGACCGGAAATCAGAATGCATTTACCCGCCGTCGCTTTGACGTTGACCTGGGTTGGCGTCGGGTGACCGTATTTACCGGTTTCGCCTGCATCCAGAATGCTCATCACTTTGAAGTTCATCTGGCCGATTTCCATTGAACACTCAAGAAGCGCGTTCATATCGGCAGGCCAGGTCCCCAGCCACGCCATGATTTTATGGTACTGGGCATAAATATCGTTGTCGTATTGACCGAGAACATGCGCGTGTTCCATATAGGCCGCCGCACCTTTCAGGCCATACAGGCACAGCAGACGCAGGCCGAGAATGTTTTCGCCAATCGCCGCTTTATCTTTGTTAGGGGTAAATTCTGCTGCCTGACGTTGCAGCTCGCCGAGATCGTCGCTCACCAGTTGCAGGTCAGCCATCGGGTTATCGACGCGCGCGTTGGCATCTACAGCCAGGCATTGCGCTTTCAGCGCCTCGCGCAGGGCAATCGCTTCACGAGCGTAGCCGACAATACGCGGAGAATCGAAGTTAACGTTGGTCAGGGTTGAGAAAAAGGCACGTGGCGCGAAGCTGTCAACATCGTGGTTGATGATGCCGTATTCACGCGCTTTTACCGCCCAGGCAGAAAGCCCTTGCAGCGCCGCGATGAGTAAATCCTGAAGGTCAGAAGTTTCCGCCGTTTTACCACACATCCCCTGCGCGTATGAGCAGCCGTTTCCTGCCGGAGTACGGATAGTTTGTTCACATTGCACACAAAACATGATCACACCTTTTAAAGTTATATTTAATATACATGTTTAAGGTTAAGACGCTTAACGCGGGGATAAAAGGGATTTTTCATGCAACTTTAAGGGAGATTGATTTAGCGCAATTTTGGCGGCAGGGATCTACCGCCAGAGAGGTATTACGCAGAGAAAAAGGCGATGAGGATCGGCACTAACAGGCTAAGAATAAAACCGTGAACAATTGCCGCCGGGACCATATCCAGCCCGCCAGTACGTTGAAGAACGGGCAGGGTGAAATCCATTGATGTGGCACCGCATAAGCCCAGTGCAGTAGAGCGGCTGCGGCGAATCAGCCCAGGGATCAACATAATAGCAATCAGTTCACGGGCCAGATCATTAAAAAACGCCGCGCTCCCGATTACCGGACCAAAAGATTCGGTCAATAAAATACCGGAAAGAGAATACCAGCCGAAACCGGAGGCCATTGCCAGCGCGGTATTGATGGGGAGATCAAGAATAAAGGCGTTAATTAAACCACCAATTAATGAACTGACAACCACCACCACGGCGACAATCATTCCCCGGCGATTAAGGACAATCTGCTTTAAGGTCATGCCATTATTGCGCAACTGAATACCAACGAGGAAAAGTAGCAAAATTAACGTGTATTCACTGGCTTCGGTCGCGTGTTGTAAGAAAGCCAGTCCACTCAGACCAATGGCAAAACCAATCACTACTACGCCGCACAGTTTTAGCGACTCCAGCGCCATCGCAATACGCGACGGGAGTTTTTCTTGCTGATGGTGGTTGCGCCACGGCAGGCCTCGCTCCAGCCACATCAGGGCGGCAATATTACACAGTAAAATAACGGTAATACTGACGGCAGAATAATGCAGAATCGCCAACAGGTTACTGGCGAGGTTATCGAGAAACGCCAGACTGATACCCATAAAAAAGAGAATAAGGTAAACCATCCAGCTTAATAGCTGATTAATAACTTTTAACGCAGCTTGTTGGCGAAGCGGAATGAGGTAACCCACAATCAGGGGAACCAGAATGATTAACAGCCCAGAAAACATGAAAACCCAGTCCTTGCAAAGATGAAGTCGAAATGCGCGATGACACACTACTGAAAGCGGAAGGACGAGTAAAGTTGCAATTAAAAGGAAATGTTATGCATAAGGAGCAGTAGAGTATTCGTTTTCATTTAAAGATATTCTTGCGCTTTAATTACAAACTGCACCGATGTTGGTGGCGTCAAAATCGCCGAGGCGTTCCCTGAAGGCCGGGGCAGCCCACATGGATGTGGGCTGAGGGCGCGTTTTACAGGGATGTTACCTCGCGCCCGACCCGGTAGCCGTAAGGGATAAGTCGAGGGCACCGCGCAGCGGCGATTTTGTTCGCCAGAGCCCGGGGGTGCAGGGGGCGGCGGCGATTGGCCGCCCCCTGCGCGCTCCTTGCGCCAGTGGCAATATGTTGCTTAGCTCATGAAAGGAGCGCAACAAGATGATGAATCAACATATAACAACATCTTAAAAAAAGGCCTGACATTACGCCAGGCCTTCTGCGTTAATTAATCACGCTTTTCCAGCAGGGTCCGGTAAATCAGACCACCGATAATGCCGCCGACAATTGGCACCACCCAGAAGAACCACAGTTGTTCTAATGCCCAGCCGCCCTGGAAGATAGCAACCGCGGTGCTGCGCGCCGGGTTAACAGAAGTGTTAGTCACCGGAATACTAATTAAGTGAATCAGGGTTAAGGCCAGACCAATAGCGATCGGCGCAAAACCTGCCGGCGCGAATTTGTCGGTTGCGCCGTGGATCACCAACAGGAAACCTGCACTCAATACCAGTTCAACTACCAGCGCGGAAAGCATGGAATAACCGCCTGCTGAATGCTCGCCATAACCGTTAGAAGCAAAACCGCTGGCTGCCGCGTCAAAACCCGTTTTACCACTGGCAATTAAATACAGCAGCGCCGCTGCAACAATACCGCCGACAACCTGGGCAATTACGTAGCCAACGACTTCTTTTGCCGGAAAACGTCCGCCAGCCCATAAACCAATAGTGACCGCCGGGTTAAAATGACCACCAGAAATATGACCAACAGCAAAGGCCATCGTCAGAACGGTCAGACCGAACGCCAACGCCACGCCGGCAAAACCAATGCCTAATTCCGGGAAGCCTGCGGCCAGTACAGCACTACCACAGCCACCAAAAACAAGCCAGAAAGTACCAAAACATTCAGCTGCTAATTTTCTGAACATATCCACCTCAATTAAAAATTGACCCTGTGAAAAATATGGTCGTTTTATAGGGTCGTCGTAAAAAAGTGACGACGGAAATAATGCGCGGCTATTTTAAAAACGAAGGCGAGTCATTCACCAGATAAATAAATCCAGTAAATTTGATTTAGGGCAACAGCGGGTTGCCCCATATAGTCATTTGTCTGATTGACAGTGTAGTGCACGCAAAAGATTTAATCCTTTAGGCGTAATAAAAAATAATTTATCATGCTAATTATTTGATTTTGTTGTTTTTGCAGACTTATCAGCAAGAGGGAGTATAACGCGATTATTCGCTCATTTTTCAGACATTTGCCATGCTTAAATGTGATGTCATCACGTATTAGCAAGGCCTTTCCCGTTATACTGCCAGCGTAAAGGATAAGTCACATATTTCTGGAGGGGATATGATTCTTGAGCGCGTTGAAATTGTGGGTTTTCGCGGTATCAACCGTTTGTCGTTGATGCTGGAACAAAACAACGTCCTGATTGGGGAGAACGCGTGGGGTAAATCCAGCTTGCTGGACGCCTTAACCCTGCTGCTATCGCCAGAATCAGATCTCTACCATTTTGAGCGCGACGATTTCTGGTTCCCGCCGGGAGATATCAACGGGCGAGAACATCATCTGCATATTATTTTGACCTTCCGCGAATCGCTGCCAGGCCGACATCGGGTTCGCCGTTATCGGCCGCTGGAAGCGTGCTGGACGCCATGCACCGATGGCTATCACCGTATTTTTTATCGTCTGGAAGGGGAGAGTGCGGAAGACGGCAGCGTGATGACACTGCGCAGTTTTCTCGATAAAGACGGACATCCGATTGATGTCGAGGATATTAACGATCAGGCACGCCATCTGGTGCGTTTAATGCCGGTGCTGCGCTTGCGTGATGCCCGTTTTATGCGCCGTATTCGTAACGGCACGGTGCCAAATGTTCCTAATGTGGAAGTCACCGCGCGCCAGCTCGATTTCCTCGCCCGTGAGTTATCCTCACATCCGCAAAATCTCTCTGATGGGCAGATTCGTCAGGGACTTTCCGCAATGGTACAGCTGCTTGAGCATTATTTCTCTGAGCAGGGGGCCGGACAGGCGCGATATCGTTTAATGCGGCGGCGAGCCAGCAATGAGCAACGAAGCTGGCGCTATCTGGATATCATCAACCGGATGATTGACCGACCTGGTGGGCGCTCGTATCGGGTTATTTTGCTCGGCCTGTTTGCTACTTTGTTGCAGGCAAAAGGCACATTGCGACTGGATAAAGACGCCCGTCCATTGTTGCTGATCGAAGATCCAGAAACCCGTTTACACCCCATTATGCTTTCAGTTGCCTGGCATCTGTTGAATCTTCTGCCATTGCAGCGCATTGCCACCACCAACTCGGGTGAGTTGCTTTCGTTAACGCCGGTAGAGCATGTTTGCCGACTGGTACGTGAGTCCTCGCGCGTTGCCGCCTGGCGTCTGGGGCCGAGTGGCTTGAGTACCGAAGATAGCCGACGCATATCCTTTCACATTCGTTTTAACCGTCCGTCATCGCTGTTTGCACGCTGCTGGTTGCTGGTGGAAGGGGAAACGGAAACCTGGGTTATCAATGAACTGGCGCGTCAGTGCGGACATCATTTTGATGCCGAAGGGATCAAGGTCATTGAGTTTGCCCAGTCCGGGCTAAAGCCACTGGTTAAATTTGCCCGCCGAATGGGGATTGAATGGCATGTACTGGTCGATGGCGATGAAGCAGGGAAGAAATATGCCGCTACGGTACGCAGCCTGTTGAATAACGATCGGGAAGCCGAACGAGAACATTTAACGGCGTTACCGGCGCTGGATATGGAACATTTTATGTATCGCCAGGGATTTTCCGATGTGTTCCACCGCGTGGCGCAAATCCCGGAAAATGTACCGATGAATCTACGCAAAATTATCTCGAAAGCGATCCATCGCTCTTCCAAACCCGATCTTGCCATTGAAGTGGCAATGGAGGCAGGACGTCGTGGTGTGGACTCCGTACCGACGCTGCTGAAAAAAATGTTCTCACGCGTGCTGTGGCTGGCGCGCGGTCGCGCGGATTAACCGCGAAACATCGTGGCCATTTGTGGCTGAATAGCGTCGAGCATCTCATAGCGCCGACGGTATTCAGCCCGTTTTTTACTGGCGATTTCGGCAATCTCTTTTCGTGCTATCTGTGCTGGAAGGCGGTAATGGCGTTCAGCATCACATACGCCGCCAACCGATTCCCAGAAAGCGTTGTAATCAGCGTGGATCTTGCCTTCTTTATCGCGATAACGCAGGCTGCGGTAAATATGCGTTTCATTGCTGACGGCAATAATCTGCTCTACCTGCAAACGTTGGGCAAACAGACAGGCCGCTTCCATCACGAGGCGTTTGGGAAATAGCCCGTGGCAGGCTTTCGTCGCATTCTGGATTTCCTGATGTGGAATTTCCCATTTTGCGCCTTGCAGTCCGCCAATAAACATCGTTCTTTTCCCCTGATATTCACACAGGGTAAACGTGATCTCTGCCAGAGGAATACCTTCGCTGTTGCGGAACAGGATTGTGCTGTCACCTTCTTTATCCATTGAGATCATCATGGTCAGCTCAAGCGTGAACTGCTCGCCGTTTTTGCCTTCCAGCTTCGCCAGTTGCAGCCCGGGGGTATTCAAATATAAGCTGAATTCTTCCGCCGACATACATCCGCGGAGTAACGCATAATGGTAACGTAACGCCTCCAGCAATTGCTTACGGCTAAGATTCGCCGCAAGGTAAGGGCGATGCAGACGCACAGGCAGTCGCGGCTGGCGCGTTAACAATACATTGAGATTAGGCCAGTGGGAAAGTTCGTTCATCCACTCAACGCTTAAACGCGGCATAATCAACGAGCGCAGCAAAAATTTCTGGCGAAAACTACGGCGATGCCAGAATTTACCCGGCCGACACTGTCCACGTGCCAGACTAAGAAAAAGTGACAGGCTGCTGAGAGATTCAGATGGCGTAAAGGTCCGTTCAGTTAGCTGCGACATATTCATGAAATCAATGGTTATACATGACGTCGATTTCACCATTGCGTATCTTAACCAAACATCAATAGTGTGATTACTAACGTAAATTTTAGGGGTTTGTTGATATTTCGTTGAAGTTAATGACCCGGATTGGCATATGGAGTATTCAGAATATTTATGAAAAAGCGGAAAACCGTGAAGAAGCGTTACGTTATTGCGCTGGTGATAGTCATCGCCGGACTGATTACGTTATGGAGAATTCTTAACGCACCCGTGCCGACTTATCAGACACTGATTGTGCGCCCCGGTGATTTACAGCAAAGCGTGCTGGCGACCGGAAAGCTGGACGCGCTGCGTAAGGTTGACGTGGGCGCGCAGGTCAGCGGTCAGTTGAAAACGCTGTCGGTGGCGATTGGCGATAAAGTAAAAAAAGACCAGCTTTTAGGGGTCATTGATCCTGAACAGGCTGAAAACCAGATCAAGGAGGTCGAAGCAACGCTGATGGAGCTACGCGCGCAGCGGCAGCAGGCGGAAGCGGAGCTGAAACTGGCGCGGGTGACGTATTCCCGTCAGCAACGTCTGGCACAAACGCAGGCGGTTTCACAGCAGGATCTCGACACCGCCGCGACGGAGATGGCTGTGAAACAGGCGCAAATTGGCACCATTGACGCGCAAATCAAGCGCAATCAGGCTTCTCTCGATACGGCTAAAACCAATCTCGATTACACTCGCATCGTTGCCCCGATGGCCGGGGAAGTCACGCAAATCACCACTCTGCAAGGCCAGACGGTGATTGCCGCACAACAAGCACCGAACATTCTGACGCTGGCAGATATGAGCACCATGCTGGTAAAAGCGCAGGTTTCTGAAGCGGATGTAATCCACCTGAAGCCGGGGCAAAAAGCCTGGTTTACGGTACTTGGCGATCCACTGACGCGCTACGAGGGGCAAATCAAGGATGTACTACCGACGCCGGAAAAGGTTAACGACGCTATTTTCTATTACGCCCGTTTTGAAGTCCCCAACCCCAATGGTTTGCTGCGGCTGGATATGACTGCGCAAGTGCATATTCAGCTCACCGATGTGAAAAATGTGCTGACGATCCCTCTGTCGGCGTTAGGCGATCCGGTTGGCGATAATCGTTATAAAGTCAAATTGTTGCGTAATGGTGAAACACGCGAGCGTGAAGTGACGATTGGCGCACGTAACGATACCGATGTTGAGATTGTCAAAGGGCTGGAAGCGGGCGATGAAGTGGTGATTGGTGAGGCCAAACCAGGAGCTGCACAATGACGCCTTTGCTCGAATTAAAGGATATTCGTCGCAGCTATCCTGCCGGTGATGAGCAGGTTGAGGTGTTGAAGGGCATCACCCTCGATATTTATGCGGGTGAGATGGTGGCGATTGTTGGCGCTTCGGGTTCCGGTAAATCGACCCTGATGAATATTCTCGGCTGTCTGGATAAGGCCACCAGCGGCACCTATCGCGTCGCCGGTCAGGATGTTGCCACGCTGGACGCCGATGCGCTGGCGCAACTGCGCCGCGAGCATTTCGGCTTTATTTTCCAGCGTTACCATTTGCTTTCGCATTTAACCGCCGAGCAGAACGTTGAAGTTCCCGCCGTCTATGCTGGTCTTGAGCGGAAACAGCGGCTGCTTCGCGCCCAGGAGTTGCTGCAACGGCTGGGGCTGGAAGACCGTACAGAGTATTATCCGGCACAGCTTTCGGGTGGTCAGCAACAGCGCGTCAGCATCGCGCGGGCATTGATGAACGGCGGTCAGGTAATTCTTGCCGATGAACCAACCGGCGCACTGGACAGCCATTCTGGCGAAGAGGTGATGGCGATCCTGCATCAGCTGCGCGATCGCGGGCATACGGTGATTATCGTCACCCACGATCCGCAGGTCGCTGCTCAGGCCGAGCGGGTGATCGAAATTCGCGACGGCGAAATTGTGCGCAATCCTCCCGCCATTGAAAAAGTGAATGTTGCTGGCGGGACGGAGCCTGTTGTCAACACGGTGTCTGGCTGGCGGCAGTTTGTCAGCGGTTTTAACGAGGCGCTGACGATGGCATGGCGGGCGCTGGCAGCGAATAAAATGCGTACTTTACTGACCATGCTGGGGATTATTATCGGTATTGCGTCGGTGGTTTCCATTGTCGTGGTGGGTGACGCCGCCAAACAAATGGTGCTGGCGGATATTCGTTCTATTGGTACGAATACTATTGATGTCTATCCCGGGAAAGATTTTGGCGATGACGATCCGCAATATCAACAGGCGCTGAAGTACGACGACTTAATCGCCATCCAAAAACAACCGTGGGTCGCCTCAGCCACACCTGCCGTCTCGCAAAACCTGCGCCTGCGTTATAACAATGTTGATGTTGCTGCCAGTGCCAATGGCGTGAGCGGCGATTATTTTAATGTCTATGGCATGACCTTCAGTGAAGGGAACACCTTTAATCAGGAGCAGCTGAACGGTCGTGCGCAGGTCGTGGTTCTCGACAGTAATACTCGCCGCCAGCTTTTCCCCCATAAAGCAGATGTGGTTGGCGAGGTGATTCTGGTCGGCAATATGCCCGCCAGAGTCATTGGTGTGGCGGAAGAAAAACAGTCGATGTTTGGTAGCAGTAAAGTGCTGCGTGTCTGGCTACCTTACAGCACGATGTCCGGGCGAGTTATGGGCCAGTCGTGGCTTAACTCCATTACTGTCAGGGTGAAAGAAGGATTTGACAGCGCCGAGGCGGAACAGCAACTCACGCGTTTACTTTCACTGCGCCACGGAAAGAAGGATTTCTTTACCTGGAACATGGACGGCGTCTTGAAAACTGTTGAAAAGACCACACGTACTTTACAACTGTTTCTGACGCTGGTGGCGGTGATTTCGCTGGTGGTGGGCGGTATTGGTGTAATGAATATTATGCTGGTGTCAGTGACCGAGCGGACGCGGGAAATTGGCATTCGCATGGCTGTAGGTGCGCGAGCAAGCGATGTTTTGCAACAGTTCCTGATCGAAGCCGTACTGGTTTGCCTGGTCGGTGGCGCGTTGGGAATAACACTGTCACTGTTAATTGCTTTCACCTTGCAGCTTTTCTTACCCGGCTGGGAGATTGGTTTTTCACCGTTGGCGCTGCTGCTGGCGTTTCTCTGCTCGACGGTCACCGGGATTTTATTTGGCTGGTTACCCGCACGAAATGCGGCACGACTGGATCCAGTAGATGCTCTGGCACGAGAGTAATTTTTGAGATAAAAATGCCAGCCGATCGGGCTGGCATTTTGCCTTTAGGATGTACACAATGAGACAGAAGAGCTATGCGACTGCCGCTTCTACTTCGACGGGCACAATAACACTGGCGTGATTGCCTTTTGGCCCCTGGTGGACATCAAACTGAACGGATTGTCCAGCTTTTAGCGTTCTGTAACCATCCATCTGAATGGTGGAATAATGAGCGAAAATATCTTCGCCGCCGCCTTCAGGGCAGATGAAACCAAACCCTTTGGCATTGTTGAACCACTTAACAGTACCCTTTTCCATGCTTCGACATCCTTCGCAAATCTTATACAAGTAAGATGGAATAAACCGGGGTCAGAGAGGGGGCTGTTCAAAACCTCGCCAACTCTAGAAATACAATTTAGAGAATTAGGGCGAGCCGTCAAGCATTTGACAGGGGACAAGGGGCAGGTATGAATCAAAAATTTGAAGCAGTTAACGCTATTGACAGGAATGTGACAGATGTCGCTGATGCCAACGATAGATGATAGTTATCTATCATGTGGAGTAGATTGGTCAGGCAAATAAGCTCTTGTCAGCGGCAGGGCGTTCTGCCGATAACCGTAACCGAAGATGATAACTGACAATGGGTAAAACGAACGACTGGCTGGACTTTGAACAACTGGCGGAAGAAAAAGTTCGCGACGCGCTAAAACCGCCATCTATGTATAAAGTGATATTAGTCAATGATGATTACACTCCGATGGAGTTTGTTATTGACGTGTTACAAAAATTCTTTTCTTATGATGTAGAACGTGCAACGCAATTGATGCTCGCTGTTCACTACCAGGGGAAGGCCATTTGCGGAGTCTTTACCGCCGAGGTTGCAGAAACCAAAGTGGCGATGGTGAACAAGTACGCGAGGGAGAATGAGCATCCATTGCTGTGTACGCTAGAAAAAGCCTGAATGCAGGCATAAAAATTGGGGGAGGTGCCTATGCTCAATCAAGAACTGGAACTCAGTTTAAATATGGCTTTCGCCAGAGCGCGCGAGCACGGTCTTCCATGTCCAGTCCTCCGGTCGCAATGAGGTTACCGGTGCAAACGTTCTGGTCGCTATCTTTAGCGAACAGGAGTCGCAGGCGGCATATCTGTTGCGTAAACATGAAGTCAGCCGTCTCGATGTGGTGAACTTTATCTCTCATGGCACGCGTAAAGACGAGCCGACACAGTCTTCTGATCCTGGCAGCCAGCCAAACAGCGAAGAACAAGCTGGTGGGGAGGAACGTATGGAGAATTTCACGACGAACCTGAATCAGCTTGCGCGCGTGGGCGGAATCGACCCACTGATTGGTCGTGAGAAGGAGCTGGAGCGTGCTATTCAGGTTCTCTGCCGTCGCCGTAAAAACAACCCGCTGCTGGTGGGGGAATCTGGTGTCGGTAAAACCGCGATTGCGGAAGGTCTTGCCTGGCGAATTGTTCAGGGCGATGTGCCGGAAGTGATGGCTGACTGTACGATTTACTCTCTCGATATCGGTTCTCTGTTAGCGGGCACAAAATATCGCGGCGACTTTGAAAAACGTTTTAAAGCGTTGCTCAAGCAGCTGGAGCAGGACACTAACAGCATCCTGTTTATTGATGAGATCCACACCATTATCGGTGCGGGTGCAGCGTCTGGTGGTCAGGTCGATGCGGCTAACCTAATCAAACCGTTGCTCTCCAGCGGTAAAATTCGTGTAATTGGTTCGACAACCTATCAGGAGTTCAGCAACATTTTCGAGAAAGACCGTGCTCTGGCGCGTCGCTTCCAGAAAATTGATATTACTGAACCGTCGATCGAAGAAACTGTTCAAATCATCAATGGCCTGAAACCGAAGTATGAAGCGCACCACGACGTGCGTTATACCGCAAAAGCGGTGCGTGCGGCGGTAGAGCTGGCGGTGAAATACATTAACGATCGTCATCTGCCGGATAAAGCCATTGATGTTATCGACGAAGCGGGCGCTCGCGCACGCCTGATGCCGGTAAGCAAACGCAAGAAAACCGTTAATGTGGCGGATATTGAGTCCGTGGTGGCCCGTATTGCACGCATTCCAGAGAAGAGTGTTTCTCAGAGTGATCGTGATACCCTGAAAAACCTCGGCGATCGCTTGAAAATGCTGGTCTTCGGTCAGGATAAAGCCATTGAGGCGCTGACTGAAGCCATTAAGATGGCGCGTGCAGGTTTAGGTCACGAACATAAACCGGTTGGTTCGTTCCTGTTTGCCGGCCCTACCGGGGTCGGGAAAACAGAGGTGACGGTACAGCTTTCGAAAGCTTTGGGCATTGAGCTTCTGCGCTTTGATATGTCCGAGTATATGGAACGCCATACCGTCAGCCGTCTTATTGGTGCGCCTCCGGGATACGTTGGTTTTGATCAGGGCGGTTTGCTGACTGATGCGGTCATCAAGCATCCACATGCGGTGCTGCTGCTGGACGAAATCGAGAAAGCGCACCCGGACGTGTTCAATATTCTGTTGCAGGTGATGGATAACGGTACGCTGACCGATAACAACGGACGCAAAGCAGACTTCCGTAACGTGGTGCTGGTGATGACCACCAACGCCGGGGTACGGGAAACTGAGCGCAAATCCATTGGTCTTATCCACCAGGATAACAGCACCGATGCGATGGAAGAGATCAAGAAGATCTTTACACCGGAATTCCGTAACCGTCTCGACAACATTATCTGGTTTGATCATCTGTCAACCGACGTGATCCATCAGGTGGTGGATAAATTCATCGTCGAGTTGCAGGTTCAGCTGGATCAGAAAGGTGTTTCTCTGGAAGTGAGCCAGGAAGCGCGTAACTGGCTGGCCGAGAAAGGTTACGACCGGGCAATGGGCGCTCGTCCGATGGCGCGTGTCATCCAGGACAACCTGAAAAAACCGCTCGCCAACGAACTGCTGTTTGGTTCGCTGGTGGACGGCGGTCAGGTCACCGTCGCACTGGATAAAGCGAAAAATGAGCTGACTTACGGATTCCAGAGTGCACAAAAGCACAAGGCGGAAGCAGCGCATTAATCTGATTGTCAGGTAGGTTGGTCAAGTCCGTAATCTCGAAAGAGGTTACGGACTTTTTATTTATGGGGTGGAACGGTGAAAACCCTATTTTTGGAGGTGAAGGTAAGTTGTTGATAATTAGTGCTGCTGGAAGGTAAGGATAAAAAAGGGTGCTGCAGGAGAATGGGATGGTTTTGCTTTATTAACAACGGGCTAAACGTGTAGTATTTGAGTTCACTGCCGTACAGGCAGCTTAGAAAAACCTACCGTCTTGGCTAGCGGTTGCAGCGAACGTTCACTGCCGTACAGGCAGCTTAGAAATTCACAGGTAACATACTCCACCCACCATGTTCACTGCCGTACAGACAGATAAAATGCGAAAAAAAAGCTCGCACTTTCGTACGAGCTCTTCTTTAAATATGGCGGTGAGGGGGGGATTCGAACCCCCGATACGTTGCCGTATACACACTTTCCAGGCGTGCTCCTTCAGCGTACCTTGCATTTCAATATTGTCTTCTTTGGCCATCTAATCCTCTGGGGTATCACTACCGTAATTTGAACCGGCAAGATAATGCCGAAGTTCTGTAAATAAGTAAAGATTTGCGCGCTAAATCGCAACAAACAGGTTCGGCACATTACTCCGAAAACACACGGCTAAGCCGCACCAAAAGCGCAACGTATAAGGGAGCGGTGAGATAAACGATGGGCGTTACCTGACGCGAAAAATTCCTTATCGGCAGCGGGGTAATGAGCGTAACCAACTCTGCGACCGCAATTATAACACTCTGGGGAGAAATGTGCCGAAAACATTCATTCTTGTGGTGAAAACAAGCACCGTGGTACCCAGAAATTATTCGGCAATCGTCCGAGGCGCATTTGATTGAGATAATTAAGGTAATCCCGGCGGGGAATTTCGCAGGCACCAAGCGATGCTGTGTGATCGTTAAGGACCTGGCAGTCGATAAGCTTACCGCCATGACCGATAAATTCCTCACAGAATACCAGAAGCGCCGTTTTAGACGCATTTTCCATCCGGCTGAACATGGACTCGCCACAAAATAGCGTTCCCTGGGCCACGCCGTACATACCGCCGACAAGCTCATCTTCACGCCAGACTTCAATGGAGTGGGCATGACCGAGTTCGTGAAGGCGATGGTAGGCTTCGACCACGCCACGCGTGATCCAGGTTCCTTCTTCGCGATCGCTGGCACAGCCTTCAATGACCTGACCAAAAGCGTAATTCATCGTGACACGATAGGGCGAGCGTTTATGAAATCGCTTCATACTACGGCTGATATGCAGTGATTCTGGCCATAGCACCGCGCGGGGATCGGGCGACCACCAGAGGATGGGGTCGCCTGGAGAAAACCACGGAAAAATACCACGCTGATAAGCCATTAACAGGCGCGCAGGGCTAAGATCGCCCCCAAGTGCCAGCAGGCCGTTAGGCTCACGTAATGCGCCTTCCGGGGAAGGGAAGGCTATTGAATGGCGAGAAAGCTGAACCAGGCGCATGACCGCAAAACTCCACGCAAGTCGGATCGTTCAATAATAGCTTACAAACCCTGCTTGAACTGGTAATAACGCCCCTGTCTGGCAAGCAGTTCTGCGTGAGTACCTTGCTCAATAATTTGCCCGTTGTCCATCACTATTATTTGTTGGAAACGAGAGAGTCCGCGAAGTCGATGGGTGACCATTAACACCGTTTTCTCACGCATCATTTCTGCAAGCAATTCAAGGATCTGGCTTTCGGTTGTGGCATCTAAGCCTTCGGTAGGTTCATCCAGCAACACCAGTGGCGCATCATGTAACAGCGCACGGGCGATAGCCAGACGGCGCAGTTCACCACCGGAGAGCTGGCGTCCGCCTTCACCTAACCAACTGTTGAGACCTGCATCCTCGAGCAGCTTTTCCAGGCCAACGCGACGCAAGATCTCCGACAGAGCCTCATCACTACTGCCAAGCGAGGCGAGTAAAAGATTATCACGCAGCGTGGCGCTAAACAGATGCACTCGCTGAGGAACAACGCTGATGGTCTGTCGTAGAGCCGCTTCATTCAGGCTGGCTATGGGGCTATCGTTAAGCAAAATCTCGCCCTGTTGCGGGTCCCATGCGCGGGTCAGCAGTTGTAACAGTGTTGATTTGCCGCATCCGGTTCGCCCGAGAATCGCTATATGTTCCCCGGCGTTTACCTGAAGAGAAATCCCTTTAAGTGCCTGTTGAGATTGCTCCGGATAAGTGAACTGAACATCCCGTAACGTCAGCGAAACGCGATCGGCAACACGAGTTTGGGTATCAGGAAAGGTGACCTCCGGTTTTTGATCCGTTAAGTCAGAGATACGTACGGCAGAGGCAATGACTTGCCCCAGATGCTGAAATGCACCTGTTACTGGTGCCAGTGCTTCAAACGCGGCTAACGCGCAGAAGACAAACAGGGCAATTAACGCGCCGGGTTGAGCATTGCCGCCAACGCCGCCAGACGCCATCCACAGCATCAGGATCACCGCTAACGCGCCAATGAGCAGCATTATCGCTTGCGACAATGCGGTCAGTTCAGATTGACGGCGTTGCGCTTCCAGCCATTGAATTTCTGTATTCTCTAGTTGCGTGCGATAACGATCGCTGGCACCAAAAATGGTCAGCTCAGCTTGCCCTTGCAGCCAGGCCGTCAGTTGTTGGCGATACTGCCCGCGAAGATGAGTCATATTTTGCCCGGCGCTTTTTCCCGCACGATAAAACAGCGGTGGCATCAGGAAAAGCGTCAGTAACATAATGCCGCCCAGCGTAAAGGCGAGGGTGAAATCAAGGAAACTTAACCCGACTGTCACCACCATAATCACCACAAAAGCGCCCACCAGCGGCGAGATAACGCGCAGGTAAAGATGATCGAGCGTATCAACATCCGCCACCACGCGGTTGAGCAATTCGCCCTGACGATAGCGCGCCAGTCCGGCAGGGGAGAGGGGCAACAATTTGCTGAAGGTGTAAATGCGCAGATGCTGCAACACGCGGAAAGTCGCGTCGTGACTTACCAGACGTTCAAAATAACGCCCGGCAGTACGGGTGATTGCTGCACCACGCACGCCCGCAGCGGGTAGCATATAGTTGAAGCTGTACAGTCCGGCAACCCCCGCAACCGCTGAGGCCGAGAGGAACCAGCCGGAAAGTGTCAACAGACCGATACTGGCGAGCAGCGTCACAATTGCCAGCACAATACCAAGACTTAACATCCATTTATGACGTTTATACAGTGCCAGATAGGGTAGCAAAGCGCGCATTTAAATCTCCTCCTGACGATGGGCCAGTAATGTGGCGAATGGGCCACCAGTCACACTTAATTCCGCGTAACGTCCTTGCTCAATAATCTGACCATCCTGCATTACCCAAATGACATCCCAGTCAGCAAGATCTTCTAACTGGTGGGTGACCATTAACGTTGTTTGGCGCAGAGAGGCGGCATTCAGCGCCTCCATTACGCGCTGTTCACTGTGAGCATCAAGGCTGGCAGCGGGTTCATCCAACAGTAATAGCGAACAGGGATTTAGTAACGCACGGGCCACCGCCACGCGCTGCGCCTGCCCCACGGAAAGGCGGGCAGCCTGGTCGCCAACAGGCGTATCAACGCCTTGTGGCAGGAGCGGTAGAAACTCGCTGACCCAGGCGTTATCCAGCGCTGCTTGTAATTCTTGTTCGCTGGCATCAGGTCGCGCCAGTAGTACGTTATCCCGCAATGTTGCTGCCGGTAATTGTGGGTTTTGCCCAACCCAGGAGAGATGTTTACGCCATGATTCTGGTGATAAATCGCGTAATTCTATCCCGTTGATTCGTAATGATCCCTGATATGAGAGAAAACCAGAAAGCGCGTTCAGCAGTGAGCTTTTACCTGAACCGCTGCGACCAACCAACACTGCACGTTGGCCTGCTGGCAAAGTAAAGTTCAGCGGTCCGGCCAGCGTTTTACCTTCCGGCGACGTGATAAACAGATCCTCGGCCTCAATGGTCAGCGGATCGGTCAATGCTAATTCCGCCTCACCGCGCTGCGGATGGGCGAGCGGGGTTTCCATAAACGTTTTCAGACTGTCAGCTGCACCAACAGCCTGGGCTTTAGCATGATAAAACGTACCGAGATCGCGTAATGGCTGGAAAAACTCTGGCGCAAGGATCAGGGCCAGAAAACCCGCAGCCAGCGTCACGCCAGTATCGTAGTGACCAAAATCCAGCTCGCCGAGATAGGAAAAACCAAAGTAGACCGCCACCAGAGCAATTGACAGCGAGGTAAAAAATTCGAGAATGCCGGAGGATAAAAACGCCAGTCGTAGCACTTCCATTGTCCGTTGGCGGAAATCTTCCGAAGCAGAACGAATACTTTCAATTTCAGCTTCACCACGACCAAAAATACGCAATGTTTCCATGCCGCGCAGGCGATCGAGGAAATGCCCACTTAAGCGAGCAAGAGCGAGAAAGTTACGTCGGTTAGCATCGGCAGCCCCCATTCCAACCAGCGCCATAAACAACGGAATTAGCGGTGCTGTGCCCAGCAGAATGAGCGCCGCAGCCCAGTTAGAGGGGAAGATCGCCACCACAATCAGCAACGGCACCGACACTGCCAGCGCCATTTGCGGCAGATAGCGTGCATAGTAATCATGCATATCGTCAATTTGCTCGAGTACCAGCGTCGCCCAGCTCCCCGCAGGTTTACCCTGAATCCACGCTGGCCCTGCTTGTTGCAGACGGTCGAGAACCTGACGGCGGATGGCAAAGCGGATATGCTGCCCGGCGTGATAACCCACCCGTTCGCGTAACCAGACCACCCATGCGCGCAGTACAAAGGTCAGAACCAGTAACGTAAAGGGAAGCAGCAGGGCTTCACGGGGAATATTCTCCATAATCATATGTTGCAGAATTCGCGCCATGAACCAGGCCTGGGCAATGATCAATATGCCGCTCACAAAGCCCAGCAGACGAGAAATATTCAGCCAACGTTGGGAGATGACGCTTTGCTGTTTTAACCAGCGGGTTAACTCTTTTTGACGAGATTTATTCATTGCACGCTTAGCAGGTGAGTTATCAGAATTATTTGCAGAGCAATGTTACAACGGGGAAAAAATAAAGGCGACCCATAGTCGCATGGTGTCGCCTTCTTTACTTTTGTTACTGATTTGTAAAATTATTTTGCGTCAGCTAAACCATCGAGGTAGCGTTCCGCATCAAGTGCTGCCATGCAGCCTGTACCGGCCGAAGTAATGGCCTGGCGATAAATGTGATCCATCACGTCGCCTGCGGCAAAGACGCCAGGAATGCTGGTCTGGGTGGCATTACCATGAATACCCGACTGTACTTTGATGTAGCCGTTTTCCAGTTCCAGCTGCCCTTCGAAAATCGCAGTATTCGGGCTGTGACCGATAGCAACAAACAGACCGGCAACGTCGAGTGACTCGATGTTATCGCTGTTTTGCGTATCGCGCAGACGAACGCCAGTGACACCCATTTGATCGCCGGTCACTTCTTCCAGCGTACGGTTGGTGTGCAGAATGATGTTGCCGTTCTCCACTTTATCCATCAGGCGCTTAATGAGGATTTTTTCCGCGCGGAAACCGTCACGGCGGTGAATCAGATGCACTTCCGAAGCGATGTTAGACAGATACAGCGCCTCTTCAACCGCGGTATTGCCGCCGCCGATGACCGCAACTTTCTGGTTGCGATAGAAGAAACCGTCGCAGGTTGCACAAGCAGAAACCCCACGGCCTTTAAAGGCTTCTTCAGAGGGCAGGCCGAGATAGCGTGCAGAAGCTCCGGTGGCAATAATCAGCGCGTCGCAAGTGTATTCGCCGTTATCGCCATTCAGACGGAACGGACGGTTTTGCAGATCCACCTTGTTGATATGATCAAAAATGATCTCAGTTTCAAACTTGGTGGCATGTTCGTGCATGCGCTCCATTAATAACGGACCGGTCAGATCGTTTGGATCGCCAGGCCAGTTTTCCACTTCCGTGGTGGTGGTCAGTTGGCCGCCTTTTTCCATGCCGGTAATCAGCACAGGTTGCAGGTTGGCGCGCGCCGCGTAGACAGCAGCGGTGTATCCCGCCGGGCCTGAACCCAGGATAAGCAGTTTACTGTGTTTGGTCGTGCCCATGAGATCCCCATAGTTGTTGGCAGACAATGGGCAGGATTGTAGGGAATTTACAGACGTAAAAAAAGAGTATGACGATTTTGTTAACAATTTGTGCAATCGGCAGCATCGATAAGCAGGTCAAATTCTCCCGTCATTATCACCTCTGCTACTTAAATTTCCCGCTTTATAAGCCGATTAAATGATGAATAAACGCCCCTGTTAATGAATATCTGGCATGTTGTACTAAAAATCGATGTTTTGCTTTGACAATCCCCTGGTGTTTTGCGAAAACATTCGAGGAAGAAAAAAAACAGTATTCTTATATGCGCATAACCATGCATGTAAATACCATGTTTACCGTGCTAGTGAAATCTACGTATGGCGTGGACAGACGCCATTCGTGATGTCGATAGCTGCCACAAGGCAACGGTCTTCTCACCGTAGACCCAGGCATTGCGCGCCGTGAATCTTCATGATTTCGGTCTATCGTGACGGGTAGCGACTCTGAACAGTGATGTTTCAGGGTCAGACAGGAGTAGGGAAGGAATACAGAGAGACAATAATAATGGTAGATAGCAAGAAGCGCCCTGGCAAAGATCTCGACCGTATTACAAAAACTTGAAGAAATTCAGGAGTGTCATTTAGTATCCGGTGATTTCGACTACCTGTTGAAAACACGCGTGCCGGATATGTCAGCCTACCGTAAGTTGCTGGGGGAAACCCTGCTGCGTCTGCCTGGCGTCAATGACACACGGACATACGTTGTTATGGAAGAAGTCAAGCAGAGTAATCGTCTGGTTATTAAGACGCGCTAACACGGAACAGGTGCAAAATCGGCGTATTTTGATTACACTCCTGTTAATCCATACAGCAACAGTACTGGGGTAACCTGGTACTGTTGTCCGTTTTAGCATCGGGCAGGAAAAGCCTGTAACCTGGAGAGCCTTTCTTGAGCCAGGAATACACTGAAGACAAAGAAGTCACATTGACAAAGTTAAGTAGCGGCCGCCGCCTTCTGGAGGCGTTGCTGATCCTTATTGTCCTGTTTGCCGTCTGGTTGATGGCTGCCTTACTAAGCTTTAACCCTTCGGACCCCAGCTGGTCGCAAACGGCCTGGCATGAACCTATCCATAATTTAGGTGGGATGCCCGGTGCGTGGTTGGCAGATACGCTGTTCTTTATTTTTGGCGTGATGGCTTACACCATTCCCGTCATTATTGTCGGCGGTTGTTGGTTTGCCTGGCGTCATCAGTCCAGCGACGAATACATTGATTATTTTGCCGTTTCGCTACGCATCATTGGCGTTTTGGCGCTCATCCTTACCTCCTGTGGTCTGGCGGCAATCAACGCTGACGATATCTGGTATTTTGCCTCCGGTGGCGTCATTGGCAGCTTACTAAGCACTACGCTACAACCACTGCTACACAGTAGCGGGGGAACTATTGCGCTGCTCTGCGTTTGGGCAGCGGGCCTGACGTTGTTCACCGGTTGGTCATGGGTGACCATTGCTGAAAAACTCGGCGGCTGGATTTTAAACATTCTCACCTTCGCCAGTAATCGTACCCGTCGCGATGATACCTGGGTCGATGAAGATGAGTATGAAGACGACGAAGAGTATGAAGATGAAAATCACGGCAAACAGCATGAATCACGCCGTGCCCGTATTCTTCGCGGCGCGCTAGCGCGTCGTAAACGGTTGGCGGAAAAATTCATTAATCCGATGGGGCGGCAAACAGACGCTGCGTTGTTCTCCGGTAAGCGGATGGATGATGACGAAGAGATTACCTACACTGCACGCGGTGTGGCTGCCGACCCGGACGACGTCCTATTTTCGGGCAATCGTGCAACGCAGCCAGAATATGACGAATACGATCCATTATTAAACGGTGCGCCAATTACCGAACCTGTCGCTGTAGCAGCTGCTGCTACCACGGCGACACAAAGCTGGGCTGCGCCGGTTGAACCTGTGACTCAGACGCCGCCTGTTGCCTCTGTTGATGTTCCACCTGCGCAACCTACAGTAGCCTGGCAGCCTGTACCGGGTCCACAAACGGGAGAGCCGGTTATTGCTCCTGCACCGGAAGGTTACCCACAGCAGTCACAATATGCGCAGCCTGCAGTGCAATATAATGAGCCGCTGCAACAACCAGTACAGCCGCAGCAGCCGTATTATGCACCTGCAGCTGAACAACCTGCGCAACAGCCGTATTATGCCCCTGCGCCAGAACAACCGGTGGCAGGTAACGCCTGGCAAGCCGAAGAGCAGCAATCCACTTTTGCTCCACAGTCTACATACCAGACTGAGCAAACTTATCAGCAGCCAGCCGCTCAGGAGCCGTTGTACCAACAGCCGCAACCCGTTGAACAGCAGCCTGTTGTGGAGCCTGAACCCGTTGTAGAAGAGACAAAACCCGCGCGTCCGCCGCTTTACTACTTTGAAGAAGTTGAAGAGAAGCGAGCCCGTGAACGTGAACAACTTGCGGCCTGGTATCAACCGATTCCAGAACCGGTTAAAGAACCAGAACCGATCAAATCTTCGCTGAAAGCACCTTCTGTTGCAGCAGTACCTCCAGTAGAAGCCGCTGCCGCTGTTTCCCCGCTGGCATCTGGCGTGAAAAAAGCGACACTGGCGACGGGGGCTGCCGCAACCGTTGCCGCGCCAGTCTTCAGTCTGGCAAATAGCGGTGGACCGCGTCCTCAGGTCAAAGAGGGGATTGGTCCGCAGTTGCCACGACCGAAACGTATCCGCGTGCCAACTCGTCGTGAACTGGCGTCTTACGGTATTAAGCTGCCCTCACAGCGTGCGGCGGAAGAAAAAGCCCGTGAAGCCCAGCGCAATCAGTACGATTCTGGCGATCAGTACAACGATGATGAAATCGATGCGATGCAGCAGGATGAACTGGCACGTCAGTTCGCCCAGACACAGCAGCAACGCTATGGCGAACAGTATCAACATGATGTGCCCGTAAACGCAGAAGATGCAGATGCTGCGGCAGAGGCTGAACTGGCTCGTCAGTTTGCGCAAACTCAACAACAACGTTATTCCGGCGAACAACCGGCTGGGGCGAATCCGTTCTCGCTGGATGATTTTGAATTTTCGCCAATGAAAGCGTTGCTGGATGATGGTCCACACGAACCGTTGTTTACGCCAATTGTTGAACCTGTACAGCAGCCGCAACAACCGGTTGCACCGCAGCAGCAATATCAGCAGCCGCAACAACCAGTTCCGCCGCAGCCGCAGTATCAGCAGCCGCAACAACCGGTTGCGCCACAGCAGCAATATCAGCAGCCGCAACAACCGGTTGCGCCGCAGCAGCAGTATCAGCAGCCACAACAGCCAGTTGCGCCACAACCGCAGGATACCCTGCTTCATCCGCTGTTGATGCGTAATGGCGACAGCCGTCCGTTGCATAAACCGACGACGCCGCTGCCTTCTCTGGATTTGCTGACACCGCCGCCGAGCGAAGTGGAGCCGGTAGATACCTTTGCGCTTGAACAAATGGCTCGCCTGGTGGAAGCGCGTCTGGCTGATTTCCGTATTAAAGCCGATGTCGTCAATTACTCTCCGGGGCCGGTTATCACTCGCTTTGAATTGAACCTAGCACCGGGCGTAAAAGCGGCGCGCATTTCTAACTTGTCACGGGACCTTGCCCGTTCACTTTCGACGGTGGCGGTGCGTGTCGTTGAAGTTATTCCTGGCAAACCCTATGTAGGTCTGGAGTTACCGAATAAAAAACGACAAACCGTTTATCTGCGCGAAGTTTTGGATAACGCCAAATTCCGCGATAATCCGTCGCCATTAACCGTGGTGCTGGGTAAAGATATCGCCGGTGAGCCGGTGGTTGCCGATCTGGCGAAAATGCCGCACTTGTTGGTTGCGGGGACTACCGGTTCCGGTAAATCTGTCGGTGTGAACGCGATGATCCTGAGCATGCTTTATAAAGCACAGCCAGAAGATGTGCGTTTCATCATGATCGACCCGAAAATGCTGGAGCTTTCGGTTTATGAAGGCATTCCGCATCTGTTAACGGAAGTCGTTACTGATATGAAAGATGCCGCCAACGCGCTGCGCTGGTGTGTTAACGAGATGGAGCGTCGGTATAAACTGATGTCTGCGCTGGGTGTGCGTAATCTGGCGGGTTATAACGAAAAAATTGCTGAAGCCGATCGCATGATGCGTCCGATTCCAGACCCGTACTGGAAGCCGGGTGACAGTATGGATGCCCAGCATCCGGTGCTGAAAAAAGAACCATACATTGTGGTGTTGGTTGACGAATTTGCCGACCTGATGATGACGGTAGGTAAAAAAGTGGAAGAGCTGATAGCACGTCTGGCGCAAAAAGCCCGTGCCGCGGGTATCCACCTCGTACTGGCAACTCAGCGTCCATCGGTTGATGTTATTACTGGTCTGATTAAAGCGAATATTCCGACCCGTATCGCCTTTACCGTATCCAGTAAGATTGACTCACGTACCATTCTTGATCAGGCTGGCGCGGAATCACTGCTGGGTATGGGGGATATGCTCTACTCTGGGCCGAACTCCACGTTGCCGGTACGTGTCCATGGTGCTTTTGTTCGCGATCAGGAAGTTCATGCCGTGGTGCAGGACTGGAAAGCGCGTGGTCGCCCACAGTATGTTGATGGCATCACCTCCGACAGCGAAAGCGAAGGTGGTGCGGGTGGTTTCGATGGCGCTGAAGAACTGGATCCGTTGTTCGATCAGGCGGTGCAGTTTGTCACTGAAAAACGCAAAGCGTCAATTTCTGGCGTACAGCGTCAGTTCCGCATTGGTTATAACCGTGCAGCGCGTATTATCGAACAGATGGAAGCGCAGGGGATTGTCAGCGAACAGGGGCACAACGGTAATCGTGAAGTGCTGGCCCCACCGCCGTTTGACTAATTAATGCATTGCCGGATAAGGCGCGGTAGCGTCGCATCCGGCACTCTATCAACTGAAAATTCAGTATTTTCTTCTTTCCTCAAGCTGATTATTAGCCTGGAATAGAGAGTAGAGGGAACTCCCGATCGGGAGTGACGTAATTTGAGGAATAATGATGAAAAAAATTGCCATCACCTGTGCATTACTCTCAAGCTTAGTAGCAAGCAGCGTTTGGGCTGATGCCGCAAGCGATCTGAAAAGCCGCCTGGATAAAGTCAGCAGCTTCCACGCCAGCTTCACACAAAAAGTGACTGACGGTAGCGGCGCGGCGGTGCAGGAAGGTCAGGGCGATCTGTGGGTGAAACGTCCAAACTTATTCAACTGGCATATGACACAACCTGATGAAAGCATTCTGGTTTCTGACGGTAAAACACTGTGGTTCTATAACCCGTTCGTTGAGCAAGCTACGGCAACCTGGCTGAAAGATGCCACCGGTAATACGCCGTTTATGCTGATTGCCCGCAACCAGTCCAGCGACTGGCAGCAGTACAATATCAAACAGAATGGCGATGACTTTGTCCTGACGCCGAAAGCCAGCAATGGCAATCTGAAGCAGTTCACCATTAACGTGGGACGTGATGGCACAATCCATCAGTTTAGCGCGGTGGAGCAGGACGATCAGCGCAGCAGTTATCAACTGAAATCCCAGCAAAATGGGGCTGTGGATGCAGCGAAATTTACCTTCACCCCGCCGCAAGGCGTCACGGTAGATGATCAACGTAAGTAGAGGCACCTGAGTGAGCAATCTGTCGCTCGATTTTTCGGATAATACTTTTCAACCTCTGGCCGCGCGTATGCGGCCAGAAAATTTAGCACAGTATATCGGCCAGCAACATTTGCTGGCTGCGGGGAAGCCGTTGCCGCGCGCTATCGAAGCCGGGCATTTACATTCTATGATCCTCTGGGGGCCGCCGGGTACCGGCAAAACAACTCTCGCTGAAGTGATTGCCCGCTATGCGAACGCTGATGTGGAACGTATTTCTGCCGTCACCTCTGGCGTGAAAGAGATTCGCGAGGCGATCGAGCGCGCCCGGCAAAACCGCAATGCAGGTCGCCGCACTATTCTTTTTGTTGACGAAGTTCACCGTTTCAACAAAAGCCAGCAGGATGCATTTCTGCCACATATTGAAGACGGCACCATCACTTTTATTGGCGCAACCACTGAAAACCCGTCGTTTGAGCTTAATTCGGCACTGCTTTCCCGTGCCCGTGTCTATCTGTTGAAATCCCTGAGTACAGAGGATATTGAGCAAGTACTAACTCAGGCGATGGAAGACAAAACCCGTGGCTATGGTGGTCAGGATATTGTTCTGCCAGATGAAACACGACGCGCCATTGCTGAACTGGTGAATGGCGACGCGCGCCGGGCGTTAAATACGCTGGAAATGATGGCGGATATGGCCGAAGTCGATGATAGCGGTAAGCGGGTCCTGAAGCCTGAATTACTGACCGAAATCGCCGGTGAACGTAGCGCCCGCTTTGATAACAAAGGCGATCGCTTTTACGATCTGATTTCCGCACTGCATAAGTCGGTACGTGGTAGCGCACCCGATGCGGCGCTGTACTGGTATGCGCGAATTATTACCGCTGGTGGCGATCCGTTATATGTCGCGCGTCGCTGTCTGGCGATTGCGTCTGAAGACGTCGGTAATGCCGATCCACGGGCGATGCAGGTGGCAATTGCGGCCTGGGATTGCTTTACTCGCGTTGGCCCGGCGGAAGGTGAACGCGCCATTGCTCAGGCGATTGTTTACCTGGCCTGCGCGCCAAAAAGCAACGCTGTCTACACTGCGTTTAAAGCCGCGCTGGCCGATGCTCGCGAACGCCCGGATTATGACGTGCCGGTTCATTTGCGTAATGCGCCGACGAAATTAATGAAGGAAATGGGCTACGGGCAGGAATATCGTTACGCTCATGATGAAGCAAACGCTTATGCTGCCGGTGAGGTTTACTTCCCGCCGGAAATAGCACAAACACGCTATTATTTCCCGACAAACAGGGGCCTTGAAGGCAAGATTGGCGAAAAGCTCGCCTGGCTGGCTGAACAGGATCAAAATAGCCCCATAAAACGCTACCGTTAATGTTATCGTTGCGGTAATGTTGTTACTGTATCCCTGTGGTCGCAGGCTGTGGCCACATCTCCCATTTAATTCGATAAGCACAGGATAAGCATGCTCGATCCCAATCTGCTGCGTAATGAGCCAGACGCAGTCGCTGAAAAACTGCTGACCATCCCTAACCTGCCTGCAGATGAAGTGCCGGTAGGTAAAGACGAAAATGACAACGTTGAAGTCAGCCGCTGGGGTACCCCGCGTGAGTTTGACTTTGAAGTTCGTGACCACGTGACGCTGGGTGAAATGCACTCTGGCCTCGACTTTGCAGCTGCAGTTAAGCTGACTGGTTCCCGCTTTGTGGTAATGAAAGGGCAGATTGCTCGCATGCACCGCGCACTGTCGCAGTTTATGCTGGATCTGCATACCGAACAGCATGGCTACAGTGAGAACTATGTTCCGTACCTGGTTAACCAGGACACGCTGTACGGTACGGGTCAACTGCCGAAATTTGCTGGCGATCTGTTCCATACTCGTCCGCTGGAAGAAGAAGCAGACACCAGTAACTATGCGCTGATCCCAACGGCAGAAGTTCCGCTGACTAACCTGGTGCGCGGTGAAATCATCGATGAAGATGATCTGCCAATTAAGATGACCGCCCACACCCCATGCTTCCGTTCTGAAGCCGGTTCATATGGTCGTGACACCCGTGGTCTGATCCGTATGCACCAGTTCGACAAAGTTGAAATGGTGCAGATCGTGCGCCCAGAAGACTCAATGGCGGCGCTGGAAGAGATGACTGGTCATGCAGAAAAAGTCCTGCAGTTGCTGGGCCTGCCGTACCGTAAAATCATCCTTTGCACTGGCGACATGGGCTTTGGCGCTTGCAAAACTTACGACCTGGAAGTATGGATCCCGGCACAGAACACCTACCGTGAGATCTCTTCCTGCTCCAACGTTTGGGATTTCCAGGCACGTCGTATGCAGGCACGTTGCCGCAGCAAGTCGGACAAGAAAACCCGTCTGGTTCATACCCTGAACGGTTCTGGTCTGGCTGTTGGTCGTACGCTGGTTGCAGTAATGGAAAACTATCAGCAGGCTGATGGTCGTATTGAAGTACCAGAAGTTCTGCGTCCGTATATGAACGGACTGGAATATATTGGCTAATACCCAATTTTTCTGAATCTAAAAAGCGCCTGCGGGCGCTTTTTTTGTCTCCCTTTGATACCGAACAATAATTACTCCTCACTTACACGTAATACTACTTTCGAGTGAAAATCTACCTATCTCTTTGATTTTCAAATTATTCGATGTATACAAGCCTATATAGCGAACTGCTATAGAAATAATTACACAATACGGTTTGTTACTGGAATCAATCGTGAGCAAGCTTGAGTGAGCCATTATGAAAACGAAAATCCCTGATGCGGTATTGGCTGCTGAGGTGAGTCGCCGTGGTTTGGTAAAAACGACAGCGATCGGCGGCCTGGCAATGGCCAGCAGCGCATTAACATTACCTTTTAGTCGGATTGCGCACGCTGTCGATAGCGCCATTCCAACAAAATCAGACGAAAAGGTTATCTGGAGCGCCTGTACAGTTAACTGTGGTAGTCGCTGCCCGCTACGTATGCACGTCGTGGACGGTGAAATCAAATATGTCGAAACGGACAATACCGGCGATGACAATTACGACGGCCTGCACCAGGTTCGCGCCTGCCTGCGTGGGCGTTCCATGCGTCGCCGTGTCTACAATCCGGACCGCCTGAAATATCCGATGAAACGAGTCGGGGCGCGCGGTGAAGGCAAATTCGAGCGCATTAGCTGGGAAGAAGCCTACGACATCATCGCGACCAATATGCAGCGCCTGATCAAAGAGTACGGCAACGAGTCTATCTATCTGAACTATGGCACCGGTACGCTGGGCGGCACCATGACCCGCTCCTGGCCGCCGGGAAATACCCTGGTCGCGCGGCTGATGAACTGCTGCGGCGGCTATCTGAACCATTACGGCGACTACTCCTCCGCGCAAATTGCGGAAGGTTTGAACTATACCTACGGCGGCTGGGCAGATGGCAACAGCCCGTCGGATATCGAAAACAGTAAGCTGGTAGTGCTGTTTGGTAATAACCCTGGCGAAACGCGAATGAGTGGCGGTGGGGTGACTTACTATCTTGAACAGGCACGCCAGAAATCTAATGCCCGCATGATCATCATCGATCCGCGCTATACCGACACCGGTGCCGGGCGCGAAGATGAGTGGATCCCTATTCGTCCGGGAACAGATGCCGCACTGGTTAACGGTCTGGCGTACGTCATGATCACTGAAAACCTGGTGGATCAGGCATTCCTCGATAAATATTGCGTTGGCTACGATGAGAAAACCCTGCCAGCCAGTGCGCCGAAAAATGGCCACTATAAAGCTTATATTCTGGGTGAAGGGCCAGATGGCGTGGCTAAAACGCCGGAATGGGCCTCGCAAATCACTGGTGTTCCGGCAGACAAAATCATCAAATTGGCTCGTGAAATCGGTAGTACCAAACCGGCGTTTATCAGCCAGGGATGGGGCCCGCAGCGTCACGCTAACGGTGAAATCGCAACCCGTGCTATCTCGATGCTGGCGATTCTGACCGGTAACGTTGGTATTAACGGAGGCAACAGCGGCGCGCGTGAAGGTTCATACAGCTTACCGTTTGTCCGTATGCCGACCTTGGAAAACCCGATCCAGACCAGCATTTCGATGTTTATGTGGACCGATGCCATTGAACGTGGCCCGGAAATGACGGCGCTGCGTGATGGTGTACGCGGGAAAGATAAGCTGGATGTGCCGATCAAAATGATCTGGAACTATGCCGGTAACTGCCTGATTAACCAGCATTCTGAAATCAACCGTACCCATGAAATCCTTCAGGATGATAAGAAGTGCGAGCTGATTGTGGTTATCGACTGCCACATGACCTCATCGGCGAAATATGCTGACATCCTGCTGCCTGACTGCACCGCTTCCGAACAGATGGACTTTGCGCTGGATGCATCCTGCGGGAATATGTCTTACGTGATTTTCAACGATCAGGTGATTAAACCGCGCTTTGAATGTAAGACCATCTATGAAATGACTAGCGAACTGGCAAAACGTCTTGGCGTTGAGCAACAGTTTACTGAAGGCCGTACCCAGGAAGAGTGGATGCGGCATCTGTATGCCCAGTCGCGGGAAGCGATTCCTGAACTGCCAACGTTTGAAGAGTTCCGCAAGCAGGGGATCTTTAAAAAGCGCGACCCACAAGGGCATCACGTTGCTTATAAAGCCTTCCGTGAAGATCCGCAGGCAAACCCACTGACTACGCCATCGGGCAAAATTGAGATTTATTCGCAGGCGCTGGCTGACATTGCCGCTACCTGGGAATTGCCTGAAGGCGATGTGATCGATCCACTGCCGATCTACACGCCGGGCTTTGAAAGTTATCAGGATCCGCTGAACAAACAGTATCCGCTGCAGCTTACAGGTTTCCACTATAAATCTCGCGTTCACTCAACTTACGGCAACGTTGATGTGCTGAAAGCGGCTTGCCGTCAGGAAATGTGGATCAACCCGCTTGATGCCCAAAAACGCGGTATCCACAACGGCGATAAAGTCAGGATCTTTAACGATCGTGGTGAGGTTCATATTGAGGCGAAAGTGACGCCACGAATGATGCCGGGTGTGGTCGCACTGGGTGAAGGTGCCTGGTATGACCCGGATGCAAAACGTGTCGATAAGGGTGGTTGTATTAACGTACTGACCACTCAACGTCCGTCTCCTCTCGCTAAGGGGAATCCGTCACATACAAACCTTGTTCAGGTTGAAAAGGTGTAAGGAGTAACCGATGACAACCCAGTATGGATTTTTTATTGATTCCAGCCGTTGCACCGGTTGCAAAACCTGCGAGCTGGCCTGTAAAGACTACAAAGATTTGACGCCAGAAGTCAGCTTCCGCCGCATTTATGAATATGCTGGCGGCGACTGGCAGGAAGATAACGGTGTCTGGCACCAGAACGTGTTTGCCTACTATCTGTCGATTTCATGTAACCACTGCGAAGATCCGGCTTGTACTAAAGTCTGCCCGAGCGGTGCGATGCATAAACGTGAAGATGGTTTTGTTGTGGTCGATGAAGATGTGTGCATTGGCTGCCGCTACTGCCATATGGCTTGCCCGTATGGCGCACCGCAATATAACGAAACGAAAGGCCATATGACCAAATGCGATGGTTGTTATGACCGTGTTGCGGAGGGTAAAAAGCCGATCTGTGTTGAATCTTGTCCGCTGCGGGCGCTGGATTTCGGCCCTATCGACGAGCTGCGTAAAAAACATGGCGATCTGGCGGCCGTTGCGCCGTTGCCGCGAGCTCACTTTACCAAACCGAATATTGTGATCAAACCCAATGCCAATAGCCGCCCGACCGGGGATACCACTGGCTATCTGGCAAACCCGAAGGAGGTGTGAGATGGGAAGTGGATGGCATGAATGGCCGCTGATGATCTTCACGGTCTTCGGGCAATGTGTAGCAGGTGGTTTTATCGTTCTGGCTTTGGCGCTGCTCAAAGGCGACCTGCGAGCAGAAGCCCAGCAGCGTGTTATCGCCTGCATGTTTGGTTTATGGGTGCTGATGGGCATTGGCTTTATCGCCTCTATGCTCCATCTTGGTTCACCAATGCGCGCTTTTAACTCGCTCAACCGGGTAGGGGCTTCAGCACTCAGTAACGAAATCGCCAGCGGTTCGATCTTTTTTGCCGTAGGCGGCATCGGCTGGTTGCTGGCAATGCTGAAAAAGCTGTCACCGGCATTGCGTACGCTGTGGCTGATAGTGACGATGGTTCTTGGCGTCATCTTTGTCTGGATGATGGTGCGTGTGTATAACAGCATTGATACCGTTCCGACCTGGTACAGCATCTGGACGCCGATGGGCTTCTTCCTGACGATGTTTATGGGCGGCCCGTTACTGGGTTACCTGTTGTTGAGTCTGGCTGGCGTCGATGGCTGGGCGATGCGTCTGCTGCCAGCAATTTCTGTACTGGCACTGGTAGTGAGTGGCGTGGTGTCAGTGATGCAGGGCGCAGAGCTGGCGACTATTCATAGTTCTGTGCAGCAGGCCGCAGCGCTGGTGCCGGACTATGGTGCGCTGATGTCCTGGCGGATCGTGCTTTTGGCCGTTGCCCTGTGCTTGTGGATTGCACCACAGCTAAAAGGTTATCAGCCTGCGGTTCCGCTACTTTCTGTATCATTCATTCTGCTTCTGGCAGGGGAATTAATCGGTCGCGGCGTATTCTATGGTTTGCATATGACCGTGGGGATGGCCGTCGCAAGCTAATCATAACAACCGGGGTTTCGGCCCCGGTTCTCTTTTATTTCTGCTTCGTTAACGTGTCATAACTGGTCATCAAATTACGATAATCAGGAATGTGGTTAGAGAACAACGTCGCCAGTCCTTCAATATCATTACGCCAGTCGCGATGCAGCTCGCACGCCACGCCGAACCATGTCATCAATTGCGCACCAGCTTGCGACAAGCGATCCCATGCCGAATGCCGGGTAATTTCATTAAAGGTCCCTGACGCGTCAGTCACGACAAAGACGTCAAACCCTTCTTCAATGGCTGAAAGCGCCGGGAATGCCACGCAAACTTCGGTTACCACACCGGCAATAATTAACTGTTTTTTACCTGTCGCTTTGACAGCTTTTACAAAATCTTCGTTATCCCAGGCGTTAATATTTCCCGGGCGAGCAATGTAAGGTGTATCGGGGAATTGTGCTTTCAGTTCTGGAACTAATGGGCCGTTAGGACCGGTTTCAAAACTGGTGGTAAGAATAGTTGGTAAGTTGAAATACTTAGCCAGGTCACCCAGCGCCAGCACGTTATTTTTAAACTTATCGGGTTCGATATCCCGTACAAGGGAAAGTAAACCAGCCTGGTGATCAACAAGCAAAACGGCAGCATCATTTTTATCAAGACGAACATACGGTTTGGTCATCCTCTTCTCCTTTCGAGAGTCAGTGGTACGTCTGAAATCGATCAGACGCGATGCATTGCTCTGAAAGCATAGACGGGAAATATGAGTTTGCTGTGACCATGAAATTTTTCGACTGAACGAAGCGTATGAAATTTGTGTTAGTTCAATAAAAACAATCAGATGAGACTAATCATCTCTTCAGCATTAGCGTTATGAATGAGTAATATAAATCGATAATACCGCCGCTGGGATATCGCGTATTTTCACCCATTGACAATGTTTTTGGCGGTGGCATGATGCGCATGAAATTTGAACTTCCTCACGGTTTTAATTCATGTCCACGTATACCCGGCCTGTCATGCTTTTGCTGTCTGGCCTGCTTTTGTTGACTCTGGCGATTGCGGTGTTAAATACACTCGTGCCGCTTTGGCTCGCCCAGGAACACATGTCCACATGGCAGGTAGGCGTTGTCAGCTCATCCTATTTTACCGGCAACCTTGTCGGTACATTGCTGACAGGGTATGTCATTAAGCGCATTGGCTTTAACCGCAGCTATTATCTGGCCTCCTTCATTTTTGCCGCTGGCTGTGCCGGCCTTGGCCTGATGATTGGATTCTGGAGCTGGTTGGCTTGGCGTTTTGTCGCGGGCGTCGGCTGTGCCATGATTTGGGTGGTTGTTGAGAGCGCGCTGATGTGCAGTGGGACGTCACGTAACCGTGGGCGTTTGCTTGCTGCGTATATGATGGTTTATTACGTGGGAACGTTTTTAGGCCAGTTACTGGTCAGCAAAGTTTCAACCGAGCTGATGTCCGTATTGCCGTGGGTTACAGGTTTGACGTTGGCAGGGATCTTACCGCTGTTGTTTACGCGTGTGCTGAATCAGCAGGCTGAAAACCATGATTCGACGTCAATTACGTCAATGCTAAAACTCCGTCAGGCGCGGCTTGGCGTGAATGGCTGCATTATCTCAGGAATCGTTCTGGGATCTCTATATGGCCTGATGCCGCTGTACCTCAATCACAAAGGGGTGAGCAATGCCAGCATTGGTTTCTGGATGGCGGTACTGGTCAGTGCGGGTATCCTTGGACAATGGCCGATTGGACGTCTGGCGGATAAGTTTGGTCGACTGCTGGTGTTGCGTGTTCAGGTCTTTGTCGTCATTCTCGGCAGTATCGCGATGCTTAGCCAGGCGGCGATGGCCCCAGCGTTATTCATCCTCGGTGCCGCTGGCTTTACGCTATATCCGGTGGCGATGGCATGGGCTTGCGAGAAAGTTGAACATCATCAACTGGTGGCGATGAACCAGGCCTTACTGTTGAGCTATACTGTGGGAAGTCTGCTTGGCCCGTCATTTACCGCTATGCTAATGCAGAATTTCTCCGATAATTTATTGTTTATCATGATCGCCAGCGTATCGTTTATCTATTTGCTGATGCTGCTGCGCAACGCCGGTCATACGCCGAAACCCGTTGCTCACGTGTAAATGAATTCAAGCAGAGTGTGAACTTACTGTTTCACACTCTGCTTTTTTGTTTCTTCTATCTGACTTGCTTTATTCCAAATTTTATTCGTTTAAAAATAAAATGTGCAGCAGGTTATAATTTTGCATTTCGCTATTTCCGCACTTCTTATTTGCCGCGCATAATCCCTCGTTTTACAGATGCCCCTTTAATTTTGGCGAAGGATTTGTCTATGGCTGGGAATGTTCAGGAAAAACAGTTGCGATGGTACAACATTGCGCTGATGTCTTTTATCACTGTCTGGGGTTTTGGCAACGTTGTTAATAACTATGCCAACCAGGGGCTGGTGGTTGTTTTTTCATGGGTGTTTATCTTTGCACTCTATTTCACACCTTATGCGCTAATTGTTGGTCAGTTAGGCTCGACCTTCAAAGATGGGAAGGGCGGGGTCAGTACCTGGATTAAACACACGATGGGACCCGGACTGGCTTATCTCGCCGCGTGGACCTACTGGGTGGTGCATATTCCCTATCTGGCACAAAAACCCCAGGCAATTCTGATTTCGCTCGGTTGGGCGATGAAAGGCGACGGTTCGCTAATCAAAGAATATTCAGTCGTAGCGTTACAGGGGTTAACGCTGGTGCTGTTTATCTTCTTTATGTGGGTTGCTTCACGCGGTATGAAATCGCTGAAAATCGTCGGTTCTGTGGCAGGGATTGCTATGTTTGTTATGTCGCTCCTGTATGTGGCGATGGCGGTAACCGCGCCTGCAATTACTGAAGTGCATATTGCGACCACAAACATTACCTGGGAAACGTTCATTCCTCATATCGACTTTACCTACATTACCACTATTTCAATGCTGGTTTTCGCGGTTGGCGGAGCAGAGAAGATTTCTCCTTACGTTAATCAAACGAGCAACCCAGGAAAAGAATTTCCAAAAGGGATGTTATGCCTGGCGGTGATGGTTGCGGTTTGTGCCATTCTGGGCTCGCTGGCGATGGGGATGATGTTTGATTCGCGTAATATCCCGGATGACTTAATGACCAACGGTCAGTATTACGCCTTTCAGAAGCTGGGCGAGTATTACAACATGGGTAATACTTTAATGGTGATTTACGCCATTGCGAATACCCTGGGACAAGTAGCGGCGCTGGTATTCTCGATTGATGCCCCGCTTAAAGTGCTATTAGGTGATGCTGACAGCAAATATATTCCAGCCAGTTTATGTCGTACCAACGCTTCTGGTACGCCCGTTAATGGCTATTTTCTGATCCTGGTACTGGTGGCGATTCTGATTATGCTGCCGACTCTCGGCATTGGTGATATGAACAATCTCTATAAATGGCTGTTGAACCTTAATTCGGTAGTGATGCCGCTGCGTTATTTATGGGTATTTGTTGCATTTATTGCAGTCGTTCGCTTGGCGCAGAAATATAAACCAGAATATGTCTTTATTCGTAATAAGCCTCTGGCAATGACCGTCGGGATTTGGTGTTTTGCCTTTACCGCCTTTGCCTGTTTGACGGGGATCTTCCCGAAAATGGAAGCCTTCACTGCAGAGTGGACCTTCCAGTTGGCGCTGAATGTTGCAACGCCGTTTGTGCTGGTAGGATTAGGACTGATATTCCCGCTGCTGGCGCGTAAAGCGAATAGTAAATAATTATTGTGGTCGGTGACGCTGACTCTGGCAGATCTGACCCGTTTTTACATAATCGAGAAATGCGCGCAAGCCGCAGGACATATACTGGCGGTTTGGATAATAGATCTGGAAGCCTGGACGCTCTGTGCTCCAGTCTTCCAGTACACATTCTAAACGACCAGTATCAAGGTACTCCTTGATCTGTTCATAGAGCAGATACCCGATACCAGCACCCATCAAAACGGCCTCCAGTTCAGCATCAACATCATCCAGAATGATATTTCCTGCGACAGCAATTTCCAGCTCCTTTGCAAATTGCCAGTGGAAAGGTTTGCCGCTGGGATAACGAAAAACAACACATTGATGATTAAGCAGATCATGAGGATGGCGGGGTTTGCCATATCTTGCAAAGTACTCTGGCGTTGCTGCTACACATAATTTCACTGGCGGGCCGATCGCCACGCTGATCATATCTTTTTCGACGATGCAACTAAGTCGAACGCCAGCGTCAAAGCCCTGTTGGACGATATCGACAAGAGAGTCGTCAGTTGTGAGCTCGACTTTAATATCAGGATATTCACGTGTGAAACCAACCAGTAAAGGCATTAAAAATATACGTGCAGCTACCCGGGCGGCATTGATTTTGAGCGTTCCTGTCGGTGTCAGACGAAAATCATTCATCTCATCTAACATGATCTGAATTTCGTCGAAAGCTGGGCGCAATCGTTCATAGAGATTAGAACCCGCTTCCGTTAACGATACGCTTCGGGTTGTCCGATTGAATAAGCGAATTTTAAGACGTTGTTCCAGTGTTTTAATACTATGGCTAATGGCGGACGAGGATAAGCCTAACTCATCGCCCGCTGCACGAAAGCTTTGATTACGGGCCACGGCAAAGAAAGTGGCAAAGTCAGACATATTCATCCGCATTAGTGAAAATCCTTCATTAACTCATCCTGAATCATCACGTTTACAGGATTATGCCGCCTGCGTAAAGTGCGCTCCAGAACTTAACGTGGAGGTAAAATTATGCAGTCTGAACGTATTTATTTGGTATGGGCCCATCCTCGTCATGATTCATTGACCGCACATATTGCTGATGCGATCCATCAGCGGGCAATGGAGCGGAAAATACAGGTGACGGAACTCGATTTATATCGGCGTAATTTCAACCCAGTGATGACGCCGGAAGATGAACCAGACTGGAAGAATATGGATAAACGTTATTCTCCAGAGGTTCATCAGCTTTATTCAGAGCTGCTTGAACATGACACGTTAGTGGTGGTTTTTCCTCTCTGGTGGTACAGCTTCCCGGCAATGCTAAAAGGATATATTGACAGAGTATGGAATAATGGGCTGGCTTATGGAGATGGGCACAAATTACCATTCAATAAAGTTCGTTGGGTGGCGCTGGTTGGAGGAGACAAAGAATCATTTGTCCAGATGGGCTGGGAAAAAAATATAAGCGATTATTTAAAAAATATGTGCAGTTATCTTGGTATTGAAGATGCCGATGTCACTTTCTTGTGTAATACAGTGGTATTCGATGGGGAAGAACTTCACGCGAGCTATTATCAGTCGTTATTATCTCAGGTACGGGATATGGTAGATGCACTATAAGATGTGTTAAAAACGCTGTAGCAGAATGAAGCGCGGAATAAAAAAGCGGCAACTCAATAAAGTTGCCGCTTTACGGGGAAATTAGAACATTACCTTATGACCGTACTGCTCAAGAATGCCTTTCACGCGTTCCATGGTCTCTTTCTTCGGTGGTTTAACACCGTCGAGTTTGTACTCTTCACCCATTGCCACCCATTTGTGTTTGCCCAGCTCGTGGTAGGGGAGAAGCTCGATTTTCTCAACGTTGCCCATATCACGGGTAAATTCACCGAGGCGATGCGCTGAATCGTCATCGTCAGACCAGCCTGGGACAACAACGTAGCGGATCCACACCTTCACATTTTTGTTCGCCAGATATTTAGCGAACTCCAGCGTGCGGTGGTTGGAAACTCCAACCAGATTTTGGTGGATCTCGTCGTTCATCTGTTTGAGATCGAGCATTACCAGGTCGGTTACTTCCAGCAGTTCATCAATCACCGGATCGTAACGACGAACAAAACCGTTGGTGTCCAGACAGGTATGAATGCCTTCTTTTTTGCAGGCGCGGAACCAGTCACGAACAAACTCAGCTTGCAGGATTGCTTCACCGCCGGATGCGGTAACGCCGCCGCCGGAAGCGTTCATAAAGTGGCGATAGGTCACCACTTCCTTCATCAAATCTTCAACGGTAACTTCTTTACCGCCATGCGTGTCCCAGGTGTCGCGGTTATGACAATACAGGCAGCGCATCAGGCAGCCCTGGAAAAAGGTGATAAAGCGAATACCCGGGCCGTCTACGGTTCCACAGGATTCAAAGGAGTGAATGCGACCAATAACTGACTTGGTAGCCCCCGCCGCAGCGGTATTTTCTGTTGTATTACAATTAGTTAAATTACTCATATCGCTTCAATTGGCTCTAGTTAACTCTGGTTTATGGACGCATTATGGACATTCCTGACACCGGGTTAAGAGTCACAGCATCTTGTAAGAAATCCGGTGCAAAGTGTGCGTAGGTCATAGTTTGCTGAATGTTAGAATGACCCAGGATGCGCTGCAATGTGATTATGTTACCTCCATTCATTATAAAATGTGTGGCAAATGTATGCCTCAAAACATGCACTGCCTGTCCGTCAGGTAAATCGGGTTTTACTTCCCTGAGAGCGTTGCGCACTTTGTAGTAACTGGCATTAAAAAGCCTGCCTGAATTTTTGGTCTTGATCCGTTTAATCAGGTCCTGCGAAACGGGAATTGTCCTGCGCTTTCCGTTTTTAGTTTTCATAAACGTAACCATCTGGTTAATGATGTGTTCAGCTTTCAAATTAGACACTTCACTCCAGCGTCCACCAGTAGAAAGGCAGACCAGAGTTGCATTTAACTCATCACCATCAAGCATGGATAACAGCCGCGTAATCTCTTCACTGGACAAAAAAGCCATTTCCGTAACAGCTTCACGTAACCGCTTAACCTCACGGAACGGGTTGTGAGAGTGATATTCACCGGCGTCAATTAACTTGGTGAACATCCCGCTCATTATTGCCAGATGCCGATTTACGCTGGCTGGTTTTAGGCCATCGTTCATCATTACAACGCGATAATCAGTTATCGTTTTCTTTGTTAGCTGGTCCGCCCTGGACACTCCCATCTCGGCAAATTTGGCGATTATTGTCGTCAAACGCCCTCGTTCAATATCTCCACGCTCATGTGATTTTCCGTGATATATCCACCATCTGCCTAACAACTCTGTAAGAGTTCGGCGGTCGGCCGGCTTCTCCAACCACTCTTTGTTGTGGTAGTTAACCAGGACATGACGTTCGAATGCTTGAGCTTCACCTTTAGTTTTAAATTTCCGCCTGATACGTTTTCCATCTGCACCCTGCGGTCTGACGTCCACTTCATAACGACCATCATCGAGCTTTTTAATAGACATAAAGCCCTCCGATGACGCTGTTTACTTCTACTACTTGAAAATTAATGCAATTTTCTTTCGTACATTTACTGCACACATATGCTGAATAAATCGTCAGCCAGTCTTTTGGTCTGAGTGGTGCAAGGTTGTTGAGTCTTGCCCAATGTGCGCGAGCGCCGGGGCTATTTGTCCGCCAGCGGGATCAGTTTCATCAAACATGAACCAGTCACGGTACTTGCGAAATCTTTCTGGCTTGAAAAATTTCATACCTGCGTCAAAAGACATCTTTACTTTTCCCTGCTCATATCCAGCATAGGTGTTGTAGTTAATTCCAGTTAATTCAGCAACTTGCTTCCTTGTCATTCTTTCTGATTCCCGAATAAGTGCGAGTTTCTCTGCTTGAGATGTGATTTGTGTATTTGACATGAATTGTCGTATCTCGTAATTTATGTTGTATGCGACACGCCAGAACAACGCAGAGCGGCTTCAAATAGCTCTGATTGAATGGCACCAAAGTTGAGGATATCAAAATGAGTATTGGATCAGAAATGAATAACGATGTTGGAGAAAAAGTATCTGATCTCACAAAAAGTAAAAAATGTGACATCAAACTTGCAGCCGCACCGTCGGATTTGCTCTCGAAAGAGGGTTTTGCTCTTTACATCGGTAAGACGCCTCGTGCTGTTGCTGAAATGGCGAAAGCAGGCAAGTTACCAGCCTTTTATATGACGGACCCATTAAAGCCGGGCGGTCATGCTGAGTTATGGATTAATCGTCGTGAGTGGGACAAGTACGCAGCCCAGCTAGTTGATGAAGCTCCGACAGAATGGCATGACTGGAAAAATCGCATTAGTTACAGCAAATCAAGACATGGCCGTGCGGCTTAAGGTGGAAAGGATGAACGAGCCTCGTTGTATTGCTCAGTTATTGCGTAACGAAAGCCCCAGGGCGATTGACTTCACCATCACCCACGGGAAGGGGCGCAAGGGAATCATTATCCGTACCAAAAAACAGAGTCCGTTAAAAAAGGCTCTGACCTTTCTGAAAAGCCGGAGGGTCTGGAAATGACAGTGATGACGCTTAATCTCGTCGAAAAACAGCCAGCAGCTATGCGCCGGATAATTGGTAAGCATCTTGCCGTCCCTCGCTGGCAGGAGACATGCGATTATTATAATCAGATGATGGAACGCGAACGGCTAACGGTTTGCTTCCATGCGCAGTTAAAACAGCGTCACGCAACGATGCGTTTTGAAGAAATGAATGATGTCGAACGTGAACGACTGGTATGTGCAATTGATGAATTGCGTGGGGCATTCTCAAAACGCCGTCAGGTTGGCGCAAGTGAGTATGCATATATTAGTTTTTTAACAGTCAGTCAGCGTCGTACTTTATTTATGCATGCCGGATTGACTGAAAAAGAATTCAACCAGCCATACTGGCGAATTAATGAAGAATCATGTTACTGGCGTGATGCTTTATTCCGTGCATTACGTGAATTATTCAGCCTGTTTGAGTATGCACCGACAATTCTGACGTCGGTAAAACCAGAGCAATATCTGCATTAAGTAATTAACCAGAGTTTTTAACGCACTTAATTGTGCGGGGCTTCTTTTTGCCTGGAGAAAGTCATGCATACAGTTTCTGAAAATCAGTGCGGTAAATACGCATTACTGCTGCAACAGGCCAGAACCGAAGCACAGGCCGACGCAGCGACGCGCTTTTCTTCTCATCTTGACGCCATGATTCGCCACATCACAAAGGCGGAGTTATCCCGCGTGGAGATAGTCGAGCTGCTCAGTCAGGAGTCGGAAAAATTTCACAATATCGGATTGTCTCGCGGGGAGGTGCTTTGATGTCCTGTTCTCGTTCAGTTGTATTACTGAATAACGCCTTAAAAATCGCCGTTATGAAAAATGGCGATTTATCTCTTATTCAACTTGGTCTTGATAAAGAAAAACGCGAAATAACTGAGTCTGTTATCGCGATTTATCAGAACGAATTAAATCTCCTGTCTGATGTGGTCAATTTACTTGTTAAACGCGCTGTATTTCACAAGCAAATCTCCTCCGTGGATGAACTGACGAAATTAACGACAGAAATTGCCAGCTATTGCGCTGATGAATTTAAAAAACTTAACGACAAAAGGAGCTGGTAATGCCGGACAACGTAGATTTTATTCAGGAACAACAGGCTGAATTACTGGAGCGCCAGATTAACGCGGCAAGGGTAAAGCATTGCGGTGTTTCTGCGCTGGTTTGCGAAGAGTGTGACGCGCCAATACCTGCTGCCCGTCGTGCGGCTTATCCGTCAGCCACGCGTTGTGTTTCCTGCCAGTCAGTCTTTGAAGCAAAAAACAAACATTACCGGAGAACGGCATGAGTATTCGTATTGAAATTGGCGAACGTTATGTCGTTACCAGTGACAGCTTTCAGTTTATTCTCCACGAGAAAAAGAGAGCTGAAAGCGGTAAAAACGCCGGTCAGGAATGGCTGGCGGTGGTTGGTTATTACCCGAAATTAAGCCAGCTTGTTTCCGGCCTGATGCATCACGATATTCTGACCGGAAGCGCAAAGTCTTTTGCTGATTTAAACGCGCAGGTTGAGCAACTCAGCAAGCGTTGTTCAGAGGCTTTTGGCTCATATGGCCGTTAAAGCCTCCGGGCGTTTTGTCCCTCCGTCAGCATTTGCCGCAGGCACCGGTGAGACGTTTACCGGTGCTTATGCATGGAACGCGCCACGCGAGGCCGTCGGGCGCGAAAGACCCCTTACACGTGACGAGATGCGTCAGGTGCAAGGTGTTTTATCCACGATTAATCGCCTGCCTTACTTTTTGCGCTCGCTGTTTACTTCACGCTATGACTACATCCGGCGCAATAAAAGCCCGGTGCACGGGTTTTATTTCCTCACATCCACTTTTCAGCGCCGTTTATGGCCGCGTATTGAGCGCGTGAATCAGCGCCATGAAATGAACACCGACGCGTCGTTGCTGTTTTTGGCAGAGCGTGACCATTATGCGCGTCTGCCGGGGATGAATGACAAGGAGCTGAAAAAGTTTGCCGCCCGTATCTCATCGCAGCTTTTCATGATGTATGAGGAACTCTGCGATGCATGGGTTGATGCACATGGCGAGAAAGAATCGCTGTTTACAGATGAGGCGCAGGCGCATCTGTATGGTCATGTTGCTGGCGCTGCACGTGCTTTCAATATTTCCCCTCTCTACTGGAAAAAATACCGTAAAGGACAGATGACCACGAGGCAGGCATATTCTGCCATTGCCCGTCTGTTTAACGATGAGTGGTGGACTCATCAGCTTAAAGGCCAGCGTATGCGCTGGCATGAGGCGTTACTGATTGCTGTCGGGGAGGTCAATAAAGACCGTTCTCCTTATGCCAGTAAACATGCCATTCGTGATGTGCGTGCACGCCGCCAGGCAAATCTGGAATTTCTTAAATCGTGTGACCTCGAAAACAGGGAAACCGGCGAGCGCATCGACCTTATCAGTAAGGTGATGGGCAGTATTTCTAATCCTGAAATTCGCCGGATGGAGCTGATGAACACCATCGCCGGTATTGAGCGTTACGCCGCCGCAGAGGGTGATGTGGGGATGTTTATCACTCTGACCGCGCCGTCAAAGTATCACCCGACACGTCAGGTCGGAAAAGGCGAAAGTAAAACCGTCCAGCTAAATCACGGCTGGAATGATGAGGCATTTAATCCAAAGGATGCGCAGCGTTATCTCTGCCGCATCTGGAGCCTGATGCGCACGGCATTCAAGGATAATGATTTACAGGTCTACGGTTTGCGAGTCGTCGAGCCACACCACGACGGAACGCCGCACTGGCATATGATGCTTTTTTGTAATCCACGCCAGCGTAACCAGATTATCGAAATCATGCGTCGCTATGCGCTCAAAGAGGATGGTGACGAAAGAGGAGCCGCGCGAAACCGTTTTCAGGCAAAACACCTTAACCGGGGCGGTGCTGCGGGATATATCGCGAAATACATCTCAAAAAACATCGATGGCTATGCACTGGATGGTCAGCTCGATAACGATACCGGCAGGCCGCTGAAAGACACTGCCGCGGCTGTTACCGCATGGGCGTCAACGTGGCGCATTCCGCAATTTAAAACGGTTGGCCTGCCGACAATGGGGGCTTACCGTGAACTACGCAAATTGCCTCGCGGCGTCAGCATTGCTGATGAGTTTGACGAACGCGTCGAGGCTGCACGCGCTGCCGCAGACAGTGGTGATTTTGCGTTGTATATCAGCGCGCAGGGTGGGGCAAATGTTCCGCGCGATTGTCAGACTGTCAGGGTTGTCCGTAGTCCGTCGGATGAAGTTAACGAGTACGAGGAAGAAGTCGAGAGAGTGGTCGGCATTTACGCGCCGCATCTCGGCGCGCGTCATATTCATATCACCAGAACGACGGACTGGCGCATTGTTCTGAAAGTGCCGGTCGTTGAGCCTTTGACTTTAAAAAGCGGCATCGCCGCGCCTCGGAGTCCTGTCAATAACTGTGGAAAGCTTGCCGACGGTGGCGATCCAGTTATGACACCTACGCCGTCTGAGCATGCCGCAGCGGTGCTAAATCTTGTCGATGATGGGGTTATTGCATGGGATGACCCCGAAGTTGTGACGGTGCTCAGGAGTGCATTAAAACACGGCGCGCCGCAGCAAAATCGACAGCAAAGAAGCGATGAGCCATTAAAATCGCATCAGATAGCACCATCAGGGCGAATGACAAAAGCCGAGAGGGCTCAGATTCCGCGCATCCGCTTCGAACTGGCGCAGCAGGGTATCACGCCGCAGCGGTGGGAACTTCAGGCGCTGGCTCGTGGCGGAATAGTGGTTTATGGCGAAAAAAGATTTGTATACCCGATAGCGGACGAGTGGGTGAAGCATGAAGGGTGATTTATATCCATCTAAATCATGATGTTATGATGGCCGTGTGAGTTCTTTTCTGATTGGGGCTGCGTTCGACGGCTTGAAATGTTGTAAATGCTCATAATCTGGTTTAAAGTGTTTTTATGCCAACGACTAGGAGCATCTCCAGTCATAAATGTTGGCCTCTACAGGCCTTTATATAGTGTTGCTCTTGTACTGCCTTCTCTTTCGAGAGAAGGTATGTACAAGAAGTAAAGCCTGCGAAGGGAGGGTGTCTGGGGTGAGGAAAGACTGAGAGTTAAAGCATTCATCTTAGAATCCATTCAACTCAAAAAACAAAAGCTCAGCCAACGATGAAACCTCTTAGTCTCGAAAAAGCCTTCAATATTGCATTCTTCGAAAAAGATTCCTTTCAAAACTTTCTTTCGTTTGAACCATTTCAACAAACTAAATTTATAACCTTTGATGAAAGGTTAATTGCTGAGCCCACTTCTAAACTAAAAGAGTATCACAAATTCATAAATGAATTTGTTCTTTCATACTTGAAAGTAAATAAGGATGTTGTGTTTTCGTATAGAAAAGGAAGCAGCACTTATGATGCAGTAAAACTTCACGCCTGTAGTAAGATATTCTTCAATACTGATATTAAAAGCTTTTTCCCATCGATAACTCGTGAATATGCACGATCAGTTTTAGTTGATAACTTATCGAACGTTCCCATTTCCGATTTAAATATACACTTGGATAAAATTTTAGATTATATTATTATCGATAATTCGTTGCCTGTAGGGTTCCCGACATCACCAGCTTTCAGCAATGCATGTTTATATGACTTTGATGTTGAGATGCAGCAATATTGTATTAACCATGAATATATATTCACACGCTATTCAGATGATATTATTATTTCCTCTGAAAATGATGAGGGCTTTGAGAATATTCATTCTGTAGTAAGTGACCTGCTGGGTGAGTTTGGGAAGGGACATTTCAAACTAAACTCAGCAAAAACTAAATTGATTAAAAAAGGCAGTAAGATTAAGCTGCTGGGGATGGTTATTTTACCGTCTCAGATAGTCTCTGTTGATATTAAAATAAAAAGAAAGCTTGAGCATTTGATTCATTTTTATGTAACGGATAAAGATAAATTTATAGATTCTATAATAAAAGATCCTAAGGTTAAAACTAGCGGATTGAATGATAGTGAGATCTTGGAAAAGGGCGTTAATACAGTTTCTGGTCTTTTGAATCATATAAACACAATTGATAAGAGTTATCTCGATAAGCTAAAGAGAAAATACGGAAATACGATTGTCGATATGCTTTTTTACAAGAATGTAAATTAAAATGAAAATAAACATTGAGATCTCGAAAATCCAGCATGTTGAACATATGTCATTTGCTATTGATCTTTCTGAAAATAAACTGACTTGCATTGTAGGAAAGAACGGTGCTGGAAAGACAACGCTAATCAAAGCAATTAAAAATTTACAATCAGCAGATACATTCATAAAGACATCTTCTAGATATATATTCAATCCTGACAGTAGTATAGTATATAATATTAATGATCAAGATATAGTATATGTCTATGATGAGAATTTGAAGGTAATAGATACTAAGCAAATAATTCCAGCAGATATAAAATCCAATCTTTATGTCGAGTTGCCCATTCCTCATGGAATGAGGTTCAATAACTTCCCAACACTTAGTAAAATTGATACTGAACTTAGAAAAAGTATTGCGTTTGAAAGCTATAGCGTTCCCGAGGATTTGATAAATATACTCAATGAGGTATATCAGTCTTCTTCTTACAATAATCTTAAAGCATTTTCTGTAAAAAATGAAATTTTCTATTTCAGATTGAATGAGAACGGAACATACATAAGGGAGGATTACTTTAGCTCGGGTGAGTATTTTATTTTGAATTTATTTAGAATGATTGAGCTCAAAAGAAAATTCATTGTCATAGATGAGATAGATATATCACTAGACTCTTCGGCGCAAGTCCATCTTATAGCAGTGCTAAGGAAATATTGTCAGAGACACTCGGTGAATATTGTATTCACAACACATTCACTTGCTTTAATGCAAACGCTGAATGATGATGAATTGTACTATATGTGCGAAGGTGATGCTGGAACTACAATTACAAATCGATCATATAATTATATAAAAAGTACGCTTTTTGGATTTAAAGGATGGGATAAGTACATTCTTACTGAAGATGAAGTTCTGCAAAATTTCTTAGAATATATAATTAATGCTCCTGGGAATGATTACTTCTACGAATATAAAATAATATATGTTGGTGGAGGAACTAATGTCATTGATTTAATGCGTCGTAATGAGAGAGAGAGCTTTCTCACGACTCAACAGAATGTGATCTCAGTGTTAGACGGAGATCAATTAGGTCAAAGGTATGCTCGAGGTGAAAATATTTTATGCATACCTTTCCAAAGCGTTGAGAAGGATTTCTATCAAGCATACGGCCAAGATGAATCGATCCCGAGAGTTACAACTAGAGGTAACGATAAACTTGATAAGCAAGTTTATCGAGGGGTAGTGAAAACCTATAACAACGGCTGGGATGAAACTAGGATTTTTGAATACCTTGAGAGGTTAAAGCCTGATGAATGTGAGGCTTTCAGGCAAAAAATTAGAGCATTTCTCCAAAGAAATATTTCGGCAGAGGGTTGAATATAAGCTTCGGGATCTCATGCCTCTCTATCTGCATGAAATTGCATTTGATAATTCCTATTTTTCTCGTGAACTGTGTCACGTTAGGCGCAGCTCAGGGCTCATAATGCATCTGCATTAAAACCGCCCCACGAAGCGGGCGGGCGAGGCGGGGAAAGCACTGCGCGCTGGCGGTGGTGCTGATTTTATTTTTTCAGCGTCTGAGCGCGTCGTGAAGGCGCTTAGTCTGCCCGTTGAGGCGTTGGTGTGTCTGCGGGGTGTTTTGTGCTGTGGTGAGCGTGTGAGGGCGTGATGACGGGGTGTAAAAAAGCCGCCCGCAGGCGGCGATGTTTAGCCGTTGTCAGTGTCCAGTGAGTAGTTTTTAAAGCGGATGACCTCCTGACCGAGCCAGCCGTTTATCTCGCGGATCCTGTCCTGTAGCGGGATAAGCTCATTGCGGACAAAGACCTTTGCCACTTTCTCAATATCACCCAGCGACCCGACGTTCTCCGGCTTGCCGCCCATCAACTGAAAGGGGATGCGGTGCGCGTCCAGCAGGTCAGCGGCGCTGGCTTTTTTGATATTAAAAAAATCGTCCTTCGTTGCCACTTCACTGAGCGGGATAATTTTAATGCCGTCGGCTTTTCCCTGCGGGGCATAGAGAAACAGATTTTTAAAGTTGTTGCGGCCTTTCGACTTGACCATGTTTTCGCGAAGCATTTCGATATCGTTGCGGTCCTGCACGGCATCGGTGACGTACATGATGTATCCGGCATGTGCGCCGTTTTCGTAATACTTGCGGCGGAACAGCGTGGCCGACTCATTCAGCCAGGCAGAGTTAAGGGCGCTGAGATATTCCGGCAGGCCGTACA
>PPYE01413159.1_pt1 | contig 60065 bp, 69 predicted proteins | sample 1559881 | NCBI WGS metagenome assembly PPYE01 (sample SAMN08240022, study PRJNA423297) | Human gut metagenome, whole genome shotgun sequencing project.
ACTTAAAGCTTAACATGGAAGATATAAATCTATATAAACATCTATACCCTACTTTGGAAAAGTATAATATTACAACAATTTGCTTAACTGATTCTTGTAAAAGCTAGAACATAAATAATTCTCTGAAGGCTTAAGGCTGCAAACTCTGATGGGGTTTTGCAGCCTTTTTTGTTGCATAAAATTGAGTAGAAACTACTAAAACGACAGATGAGAGTTTATAATAAACTCCAGACCCGTTTATAATAAACGATGAAGGTTTTTATTATAAACTAAAAAAGAGTTTGTGCATAAATGGTAAACTATTTTCAATAGAGAATAAAGACAAGAAAACGAATAAATGGTTTTAGCCGAGATTAATAGTAAATATTAAACACAAACTTGTCGTTCATAAATCCGGAATGTCAACAGCCTGCGTTGCTATCTGCATCCACAATCACTCTTCGTCTTTTTCGACTTGTTCTTCATCTTCTTTCCCCCTATTCCTATATCCTAAAGGACTTACTCCATAAGCCTCCTTGAAACAACGACCAAAATAACGCGGTGAGCTGAATCCGGTCTTATCGGAGATTTCCGAAATACTTAGGGTCAGATCACTCCTCAATAAGAAAGCGGCCCGTTTCAAGCGAACGGTAGAAAGGAATTCATTAGGTGTCTGTCCTGTGATACCTTTTATTTTCTGAAAAAAGTAGGTGCGGGACATACATAACTCACGAATCAGCTCACTCAAACTAAATTCAGAGTTATCCATGTTCCGTTCGATAATCTCCATGGTGCGTTCCAGTAAATCCTCGTCCATAGGATTAGTAGCCAGTATCCGTGCAGGCGCTTGAGGTTGCTTGCTGAATTTCTCCTGTAAGATACGCCGGCTGTTTACCAGATTGTTGCAACGGGAGATAAGCAGACTGGTATGGAAAGGTTTCGTTATATAATCATCCGCACCGGTACGCAACCCCTCCAATGTATGCTCAATCGCAGTACGAGCTGTAAGAAGCACCACGGGGATATGACAGGTGGCAAAATCCGACTTTATCTCCTTACATAGTTCGGTCCCCGTCATTCGGGGCATCACTACATCACTAAGGATAATATCCGGCTGTTCCTCCCTACCTTTCTGCAGCCCTTCTTCTCCGTTAGCGGCAGTCAAGACTTCGTAATAGGGTGAGAATAACCCTGCCAACATTTCACGCAACGAATCATTATCTTCCACGATCAGCATTTTAGCACCTTTGATACGCTCTTTTAGCGGCTCTTCTTCCAGTTCCTCCTGGCCAGTGATAAGAAATGCATCTGTTTTTACTGCCGCCACTTCATTTTTTGTCATTTCGTCCAACTGTTCATCAGTGAAATGCTCTTTACCCAATTTCAGGGTAAGAGTAAATACCGTTTCCTCATCGGGAATACTGTTTGCAGTCAAAGTGCCATGATGAAGTTCCGCCAACCCTTTGCTCAAAGCAAGACCGATGCCAGTACCTTCAGATACAGTAAAGCTTTTCTCTACTTGATAAAAGCGGGTGAAAATCTTCTCCAGTTCCTCCGGCTCAATCCCTTTCCCACTGTTCCGCACTTCAACTACTGCTTCATCGACATTTCTGTAGACATGAATCACAATGGTACCGGATTGAGGCGTATATTTAAAAGCATTAGAAAGTAGATTACTAATAATTTTCTGTATCTGACGCGCGTCATACCATACCTCCAAATCCTCTTCCTCCTTCACGAAGCTAAAATCAATCTGACGGGTAGCCGCATATTCCGCATAGAGCAAATAATTCTCATATAAGAAATCAATCAAATTGTGCCTGCGGACTTTTATCTTCATGTGCCCTTGCTCTTGTTTGCGAAAATCGAGTAACTCTGAAATCAACTCCCGAAGCTGAATACCGTTCTTATAGACATTCAGTAATTTATTATAAATGGAAGGAGCAAAGGCCTGCATCTGCAACAATGTCTCCATCTGCCCTATAATGATCGTAAGCGGTGTGCGGAATTCATGAGAAATATTCGTAAAGAAACGAAGTTTGGATTGGTTCATCTCCTCCACATCACGGATATGCTGCTGTTCATATTTCAGTGATTCGCGAAGATGGAAACGCGTCTGATAAGTCCTGATTACATAATATAAAAGTCCGCCGACAATTGCTATATAAATAAGGTACGCCCACGTCGTTTTATAGAAAGGCGGCAACATGCGAATATCCAACCGGTAATCTGCCTGAAACGCTTTATTCTTACCAATCGATTTAATCAACAACGTATAGTCTCCGGCAGGCAGATTAGTATAGGTGATTGTATTCTGTCCGCGTGTGCTGGTCCAGTCCTTCGAGAAACCATCTAACCGATAAACGATTTCATCTTTGTTTGCCGGAAGATAATTGGATGTCGCAAACTCGAAGCTGAATATCGAGTGATTACTTTTCAATACGATAGAAGAAGCATCGTAAAGAGAAACCGGAAGAATCCCTGAATTATCGCCTACATGAACTTCATTTCCATTCACCAACAACCGATCGGGAATAATCCGGTAATGCTTGTATATAATGTTCAACTGTTTTTCGTAGAAAGAAACCATACCGTTCATTCCTCCCAAAAAAATTTCTCCATCCTTAGTCTGGCACAAAGAGCCTTCATTTAAAGTAGTGAAAGGAAAGCCATTGGCATGATTATAATTACTGAACGTCCGGTTAACCGGATCAAAAATACAAAATCCCTGATTGGTAGTCAACAAAAGACGTCCGTTTTGAGATTCACAAACAGCGTATACACAGTCACTACCCAGTCCATCCTGCCTGGATGTAAAGCGTTCAAAATCATTTGTTTCAGGACGATACAGATTCAGCCCTCCTCCCATCGTACTTAGCCAGATCCGCTGGTTCCTGTCCTCTGCAATACAGGTAACCATATTATCGCTTATACTATTCTTTTTATTCAAATCAAAAGAATAAAGCGTAGACTCTTTAGTGTCCATATTATAACAATACACACCCTTACCCTCCACTGCTATCCAAAGACTTCCCTTCGAATCAATCTTAAGATAATGCGCCAGCTCATTAGTCAACAAGGTAAAGGTAGCTGTTTCCGGATGGAAAAGATACACTCCGTCATAAGAAGCAATGGCTAGTTGATCCCGATAGCCTATAATACTCAATACCACATCTGATGCATGGTCCTCCTTATTCACGCTATAATGTAAGAAACGCCCGGTCCGCAAGTCCAATTTATTGAATCCTCCCTGATGGGTACCAACCCAGACTGAATTGCGTTGACGATCATAATACAGACATTTAACTTTGTTTTGTGAAAGGCTGTTCATTCCTTCCATATGCCTGTACCACTTAAATTCTTTTGTCCGGCGATCATACAAATTCAATCCTCCTCCTTCCGTAGCAATCCAGAGTTGCCCTTCTTCTCCTTCAATAATAGTCCCTACAATGGGAGAACTAAGTCCCTCCCGTTCATTCTTAGACAATTTATAATGAGTATATATCTTATAATCGGGATTAAAATAGTTGACTCCTCCGAAATAAGTACCTATCCAAAAGGTTCCCTGATGATCTTTGAGAATACTGAATATGGAAGAATCACTCAAGCTGCCGGGAGCATCCGTAGTAGTAAAATGAGTAAAGACTCCGGTTTTCTTATCCAGTTTATCCAGTCCCCGTTCAGTACCTATCCAAAGATTCCCCTGATCATCTTCACAAACATTACGGACGGAATTGTCAGCAATACAGTTTACACTTCCCGCCTCCCTTTGATAATGGGTTATCTTCCCATTCCTGGAAATACGGTATAAACCATTATCCCACATACAAACCCATATATCTTCATTGGAATCCTGATAAAGATTATAAATATAAGTACCCGCAAAAAGATGTTGTTCCTCTTTACCCTTCGGATCCATAACATAGAGGCCATCGTTGTAGGAGCCAATCCAGAATCGTCCGGACTTATCCTTCAACAAACAATTAGGCAATACCTGTCCCGGAAAGTTACAATAGGGCGTTTGTATTCCGGTTGTTTCCTCCCTTTCATAGATCCTGCCATACGTACCCATAAACAATTTGCCATCACAATAAGTAATAGCGGTCATCCACTCTTTCTGTTTGTCGGAAATGTGAGTGAATGTTTCGGTCTTCATATCGAGTTCGCTGACTCCTTCTGTAGTAAGCACATATATCAGCCCCTTTCCGTTGCCGCAGATTCTTCTGACAGTACGTCCCAGTAAAGTGGTCGGGTTCCCCTTTTCCTCCTTATAGGTTTTAATGCGATTACCATTATAAACATTCAAGCCATCCCGGGTTCCAATCCAGATTTGTCCCCATTCATCATTATAAAGTGCATATACGGTAAATTGCGAAAGTCCGTTATCGGTAGTCAGATAATTGAAAGACATATCCTGTGCGTAAGCCGAAGGAAAAACGGCAAAGCAAAAAAGAAAAAATAGCCGGATTATGATCGTCCTATTCCTCATAATGGTGTATTCGTATAAATTAGTATTAGTTATAAAGCACTATATCGCCCCGGTTCTGTATGCAAAATTAGTTTTCTTTCTGCATAATTCTCCGATAAAATTAGATATTTTAGGGCGAAATTGCAGATTTGTACGGAAAATGCCACTCGTTTGTACGGTAAGTAGAGACGGACGGACGATTAGTGACGAGATTTGCGTATCATTTTAATCGTAAATTTAATAATCATGAAAATGCATGTACCAGAAAGCAAACGAATCATGTCGTTATTGATCATGCTGCTAACTACATCTTTTGTCTTCGCCCAAGTTACCGTCACAGGTAATGTTCGAGATGAAAGAGGAGATGAAGTCATTGGAGCTACCGTATTACTGATCGGTAGCCAGCACGGAGTGATCACAGATGTTGACGGGAATTTCAAGCTGAATGTTCCCAATGCAAAAACAGCCGTTTTACAAATTTCGTATGTCGGCTATGAAACACAAAAAATTGCCCTTAAAGGCAAGACTAAAATCAGTGTAACCTTGGCAGAAGTAGCCAATGCACTGAACGAAGTCATGGTAGTGGCATACGGTACGCAGAAAAAAGAGACACTGACAGGTGCTATCTCTTCTGTTAAAACCGACGGACTGCTCTGTTCTCCCAATGCAAGTATTGCAAGTTCACTAGCCGGACAAGTAACCGGATTATCTTCTGTCTCTACCAGCGGACAACCCGGAAAAGAAGATCCTTCTATTTATATCCGTGGAGTAGGCTCGTTGACAGAAGGTGCTTCTTCTCCTCTTATACTGGTAGACGGAGTAGAACGTTCATTCTTCCAGATGGACCCGAACGAAATAGAAAGTGTCACGGTATTGAAGGACGCATCGGCAACAGCTGTATTCGGAGTACGCGGTGCCAATGGTGTTATCCTGGTAACCACCCGTCGTGGTCAGGAAGGAAAGGCTACAATCTCTATCACTTCTTCCGTCGGTGTCCAACAACCTACCCGTATATTAAAGATGGCAGACAGCTACACTTACGCCACCTTATTTAATGAAATGAATGATAATGACGGAAAAAGCAAACATACTTTCGATGACTATGCACTGGAACGCTTCCGTCTGGGTGACGACCCCATCATGTATCCGAATATGAACTGGAGAAAATATATCATGAAAAACTCGTCCATACAGACACAGCACAACCTGAACATAAGTGGAGGAACTGACCGCGTGCGTTACTTCATTTCCATGGGCTTTTTATGGCAGGACGGACTTTTCCGACAATTTAAAGAACTGGATTACAATAATAATTATAGCTATACCCGATATAACTACCGGGGTAACCTCGACCTTGACATCACCAAATCTACGTTGCTGAAAGTTGGTCTAGGAGGTATCGTCGGTATCACTCACGAACCGAATGACCAGGATTATCCTTACGGATTATTCACTCTTATCAATATGGCGCAGCCATTCAACAGCCCGGGTATCATAGACGGCAAACTTGTACTGACCGACCCGGGAAAATATGACGGTGTCCTGATGGACAACAATGCACTGGGACGCTACTATGGACAAGGATATGACCAGGCAACCAGCAATACCATGAACATGGACTTGCAATTAACCCAAAAGCTTGATTTCATCACGAAAGGATTATCCGTAGAAGTGAAAGGGGCCTATAATACTTATTATGTGTTTAAACAGAAACGCTATGGCTCGGTAGAAACCTATACTCCGTATTACCAATCGGCTTTGGAAAGTCCGGGACTTGATATCAATGATCCATCTTACAACAAAACGATTGTCTATCGTGTATCCGGCCAGAACAAACGTTTGAGTTACAGTGAAGATAACAACACAAGAGGGCGTGACTGGTACTTTGAAGCAAGTTTGCGTTATAACCGTAAATTCGGCGGACACAATGTCGGAGGACTTTTACTGTATAATCAAAGCAAAAAATACTACCCCAAAACTTTCACGGAAGTACCCACCGCTTACGTAGGATTAGTGGGACGCCTGACTTATGATTACAAATCCCGTTATGTAGGTGAATTCAATTTCGGATACAACGGTTCCGAGAACTTTGCACCGGAGAAACGTTTTGGTTTCTTCCCTTCCGGTTCTATCGGTTATGTAATCTCTGAAGAAGCATTCATGAAAAAACAGAAAGTAGTGGATTACTTGAAACTGCGCGCTTCCATCGGTCTGGTAGGTAATGACAATATCAGCGACAATCGTTTCCTTTATCTATCCAACTCCTGGCTGGTAGACCAGCTACCCAGTGAAAAAGATTACTGGAACGCTTACAAGAATGGCTACAATTTCGGTTTTAATAATGGCAACATGATAAAAGGAGCAATTGAAAGTCGTATCGGTAATCCAAATGTCAGTTGGGAAACAGCTTTGAAGCAAAACTATGGTATTGATGTCAACTTCCTCAACAATCGTCTGAAGGTTAGTGCCGACATTTTCTTCGAAGACCGGAAAGATATTCTCATTAAAAGACAGACTATTCCTATCACTACCAATCTGACAAGCAACAACTTGCCGGTAGTAAATATGGGACGTGTCAAAAACCATGGATATGAAATAGATCTGAAATGGGAAGATGTCATTAAAGGCAAACTTCACTACTATATCAACGCCAATGTTTCCTATAACAGAAACAAGATTATCTTCCAGGATGAAGTGGAACCCAACGAACCCTACCAATGGAGAACCGGACAACCCGTCGGAACTATTTTCGGCTACGTAGCAGACGGATTCTACAATGACAGCGATTTTGAGAATGGCAAACTAAAAGAAGGACTTCCGAAACCAACCATGGATGTATCTCCGGGTGATGTGAAGTATACCGATTTGAACGGCGACGGTCTAATTACTGATGACGACCAGCGTGCCATTGGTAATCCTACACGTCCTGCCTACACCTGGGGGTTGAACTATGGAGCGGACTATAAAGGCTTTTTCTTCTCCATGAACTGGACGGCTGCCACGGAACGTTCACTGGTTCTTGACTATTTCTTCCGTAAACCATTCGGAAACAATGCCAACAATGCCCTGATGCAGTTCCATGCAGATAACCGCTGGACACCGGCAACAGCAGAAACTGCCACCGTACCGCGTTTTGCCACCAAGTCAATGGATTACAATAGTTACACCTCTTCTTTATGGGTGAAGAACGGGAACTTCTTGAAATTGAAAACACTTACAATCGGATATAACTTCAAAGAACGGAAAGCACTCAAGAAACTGGGAATATCTCAATTAGGTATCAAATTTAGCGGATACAATTTGTTGACTTTCGACAGTTTCAAAATTATGGATCCGGAATGTACACCGGGGCTGACTGACTCTTATCCGATTATTAAAATCTATAATATAGGAATAAACTTAACTTTCTAAGCCATCTAAAATCATGAAAAGAAGAAACCTATTACATACAGGCATTGCAGCCGTACTACTATTGTCGACAGGTGCATGCGAGGACTTCAAATTCGGGAATGCTTTTCTTGACAAGCCGTTCACCACAGACATTACGATCGATACGGTATATGCACATAAAGTTTATGCCGAGCAGGCACTAGCCGAAGTATACCGTTCGCTACCCGACTATCTGCCCTCCGGCGGAAGATTATGCTGGGGTATACTGGAAGGCATGACTGACTTGGGAGATGCAATCAAGCCCAATGGAATACGCTCTTACTATACGGGAAATGTCAGTTCATCAACCGGCGATATGCCTTATATACTTTATGAAGGAACTTCAAGTCCTTCTTTCGGTATGTCTCCTATGACGGGAATCCGAAAAGCTTATATCTTTTTGGAAAATGTAGACCGGGTACCGGATATGACAGAACGCGAGAAGAGTATCCGAAAAGCGGAAGCAAAGATGATTATAGCTTTCCATTATTCCCAGATGTTACGCCACTTCGGAGGAATGCCTTGGATTGACCACTCCTATCTTCCCGAAGATGACATGACAACCACGCGTATGACTGTGGAGGAAACCGTACAAAAGATAATCGGATTATTGGATGAAGTAGCAAGAATACTTCCGTGGAAAGTAAATGCAGCCGACGAAGGCAGAATGACAGCCGCCGGAGCGTTAGCTTTGAAATCACGCGTCCTGCTATTTGCCGCCAGTCCTTTATTCAACAATGAAAAGCCTTTTATGGCTGGAGAAGCTGCCGACAAACAGTATGTATGGTATGGGAATTATGCGGAATCCCGCTGGCAGGACGCATTGGATGCCGGACTGGAAATGCTTCGGGCAAACCGGGAGAACAATAACTTCTACCAACTGGTAAACACCGGAAAACCGAGGGAAGACTTTGTTTCTGCCTACTTTGACCGTTATAATGGCGAAGTGCTTATCTCCTCGCACCGTTGGACCAATTACACCATAGGCACCAATTCTTTCGGAGAATTGCTTTATGGTATGGGTGGAGCCAGTGCCAACTATGCCGATATGTTTGAAATGGCAGACGGAACCCCGTTTGACTGGAACAATCCAGTACACAAAGCACATCCTTTCTTCGATGCACAAGGAAATCCGGTACGTGATATTCGTATGTACGAAACTCTCTATGTAAACGGCGATCAGTTCCGGGGACGTGAACTCCGTATTGCCAAAGGAGAAAGTGAAGGATGCGATGACATCTCTCCCGTACTGTTCCGTCTAACCTACAACGGATATGGTATGCGCAAGTTCCAACGCGACAGAGCCGATGAAGTGAATGGAAAGTTCTATTCCTGCCCATTGATCCGCCTGCCTGAAATCTATCTGAATATTGCCGAAGCAATGAATGAACTGGGAAAAGCAACCACGAAAGATGAATTCGGAAATGATGCATACGATTATATCAACATGGTCCGTAACCGAGTCAATATGCCAGATCTGACAACAGCCAAGGCTGCTCCCGGAAGAGAACTGCGTGAAGCTATCCTGCACGAACGTGCCATCGAATTCGGCTATGAAGAGGTACGTTATTTCGACCTGACACGCTGGAAACGCGATGATTTATTCAAGACTCCTATCGAACGTCTTTTTATCACGAAAGACAGTCAGGGAGTTTTCACCTACACCAAAGACAGAAAAGTGTATAACGAAAGAGGTTGGATAAAGAACTGGAGCGACCGTTACTTCTTGATTCCTATTCCTTTGGAGGAAATCAACAAGAAATACGGACTGGTACAGAATCCCGGATGGTAATAAACAATAAAAAGACAAATTTAAATCGAAAACGTATGAAACGTAAATATATAGTAATCAGTATGGCTTTACTATCTGCTGTGTCTACCTGGGCACAGGAGATAACAGGGACAGTGACAGATGCCTTAGGCTCACCTGTTGCAGGTGCTAAGGTACATCTGGTCAACACTCCGAACATCTCTGCCATCACTGACCGGAATGGAGTATTTGTATTGAATGGAGAAGAAGGTGACTGGATGGTAGTTTCCTATGCCGATGCCATTGGCAAACGAATCAGGGCTACCGGAAAATCTATTCAGATAAAACTGGATCCGCAGGACAGAATAGTCAATATGGGAATGGCAAACCGTACCACAGACCGGCAAACGCAAGCTATATCTATTGTCACTGCAGAAGAACTCGAAAAAAACGCAACTCCCAATTCTTTTAACGCTCTCTATGGATTGGTTCCCGGACTGGAAGTAATGCAACGTACCGGCTGGACCCAGAACCCCACGACTTTGCTACGCGGCAGCGATAATCCCTTGATTGTGGTAGACGGTTTTCCACGTCCTATCGAATGTCTCAACACGGTAGAAATAGAATCGGTGACCGTACTCAAAGACGGACCAGCTACCGCTCTTTGGGGAGCCCGCGGAGCTAATGGGGTGATTCTCGTAACTACAAAGCGAGGACAATATAACACCAAAATGCAGGTGAACGTCAACTATAAATACGGGATGGACTTCCCCATCAACCAACCGGAATTTGCCAATGGCTATGAATATGCAGCAGCCTTGAATGAAGCCTTGTACTATGACGGACTGGAAATGCAATATACCCGCAACGAACTGGACGCTTTCAAAAACGGCAGCAACCGGGATTTGTATGCTAACTCTGACTGGCTTGGCGAAGGATTGAGAAAACATACCGTCAACAACCAGCTCGACATCAACTTCCGTGGAGGAGGAAAAAACTTACGTTACTACACGATGCTAAGTTATAAGAACGACTACGGAATATTGAACGACAAGTATGCCAAATACTCCGACCGTTATTCTGCACAGATGAGAAAATACGAACTGGACCTGCGAATGAATATTGATATTGACATCACTCCTTCCACACTTGCACAACTGACCATGCTGGGTTCATTGCGGGAACGAAAACGTCCGGCAACTTATGAGGGCAATCTCTTCCAAGGACTGTTCAATACTCCTTCCGGTGCTTTCCCGGTGAAAACCTCTAATGGAATTTGGGGCAGCAACTCTGTATTAAAAGACAATCCGCTTGCCCGTATTGCAGACATCGGTTATTTCAAAGAAAATCCCAGAATGTTGCAGGCAGACATGAGAATCCGGCAGGATTTGTCATCGCTGACTCCGGGACTTAGTGCTGAAGTAGCTGTTGCGTACGATAATAATGCAGTATTTAAAGAACAGGGAAGCAAAAACTTTCAGTATGCAGTCAACACACCGGTAGTCAATGTTGTCACCGGGGAAAAAGAAGCCATGTCTGAAGTGTATGGAGACAACAGTGCACTGACTGTCAGTTGCTGGGGAATGACCGAGCAATATATCAACGCTAGTCTGGAAGCTCAAGTCAAGTATGACCGCATGTTCGGAAAGCATGGAGTAAGCGCCACCGCCCTGTATCGGCAGGAGTCGGAAAGGGCATTGGGAGCCAATAATGCGTACAAACGTATGTATATCACAGGCATGGCAGGATATAATTACAACAATACATACCTGCTGGATGTGGTGTTCAACCAATACGGTACTAGCGTATTGCCCGAAGGTGATAAGTTCCGCAGTTATCCGGCAGTATCGGCAGCCTGGGTGTTATCCAACGAATCATTCATGAAAAAAATGACTGCTGTAAATCTTTTGAAGATTCGTGCTTCTTACGGACGTGCCGGATGGGACCAGATTCCCTACGGACTTACTCAACAATACTATATCTGGGGCGGACAGTACTACTTTGGCGATGCCAATAACGTGGCCAGCGGTAACAAAGAAGATAAACTGGCTATGAACAACCTGACTCTCGAAGTTTCCGACAAATACAATGTAGGAATAGATATGCGTCTCTTTAACAAATTAAGTGTCACATTAGACGCCTTCCTCGACAAAAGAAGCAATATACTGATTGGAGCAAACAACCTGATTTCTTCTGCCATCGGTATCAGTGTACCCCAACAAAATGCCGGTAAAGAAGAAAAGAAAGGACTGGAAGTAAGTATGGAATGGAAAGATTATAGCCGCAAAGACTTTCATTATTATGTAGGAGCCAATCTGACATATATCAAAACCAAAGTCGTAGAAAACGGAGAAGGTTATAAGCCTTGGAGTTATTTGTCAGGCAAAGGACTAGCTATCGGACAAATATTTGGTCTGGAAGCAATCGGTTATTTCCGCGATGAGGCAGATATTGCGAATAGTCCGAAGCAACAATTTTCGGAAGTACGCCCGGGGGATGTGAAATATAAAGATATGAACAACGATGGTATTATCGACGATAATGACAAGCATGCCATCGGATATTCAAGTAGTATTCCCGAGATCTATTGTGGTATCCGCCTTGGATTTGAGTACAAAGGCTTCGGAGTAGACGCTTTGTTCCAAGGAGCGACACGTTTCAGCAAAATGCTGAATACAAGTAGTGTGTATTGGCCATTACGCAATAATACCAACATATCCAATTGGTATCTGCACGATAAGATCCGCTGGACGGAAGAAACAAAAGATATAGCCAATGTACCCCGTTTGTCAACGCTGAACAATGCCAATAACTTCCAAAACAGTACACAATGGCTGGTAAATGGTGAATACCTGAAACTGCGTAACCTGAATGTATATTACGACCTGCCGAAAAACTGGATATCGAAAATCAAGCTGGAACAATGCCGCATCTTCGCCAGTGCGAACAATGTTTTTTCGCTCGATCATGTCAAATACATGAACTGCGAAGATTTCAGCGTCAACTACCCGGATATGTTCTCTGTCTATTTCGGAGCCAGTATTAAATTCTAATATCGAAAGCATTATGAAACTAACTAAATATATCACAACAGCTTGCATAGCAGCTCTCTTCACCGGATGCGATTATCTGGATTTCGATGAAACCACCGGAATGACAAAAGAAGAAATGTACTCCTATTTCGGCAACGTAACAAGCCTGTCTACTTTTGTTTACTCTCAATTACCACAAGACTTCGGTGCAATAGGAGACGCGCTAAGGGATGCCGCAACAGACAACGCTGTATACACTTGGAATCAAAGCAGCGTATATAATGTATATAATGGAACTTGGAGCCCGCTCAAAACGGTAGATGATGTATGGAGCAACTACTACACCGCTATCCGTGAAGCCAATTCATTCCTGGAGAACTATTCGCTCGAGGTACTGGAACGTTTCAAATGGAATGTGGATTACGAGATTGATGTGGAAAAAGCTAAAATGCGCGTACATGAAGTACGCGCCCTCCGTGCTTTCTTCTATTTGGAACTAGCCAAACGTTATGGTGATATCCCCCTGTTGACACGCACTTATCAAATAGATGAGATTAATTCCGTAGAAAAGACTCCGTTTGACAAAGTGATTGATTTCATTGTCGATGAATGTGACAAGGCAGCACCGGAATTGCCTGTCAGCTACAAAGATTTCTATAATGAGACCGGACGGGCTACACGAGGAATGGCCATGTCCGTCAAGGCACGCGCTTTATTGTACGCAGCCAGCAAACTACACAATCCTTCTCACGACACTGACAAATGGAAGAAAGCGGCCAAAGCTTCTTATGACATTATTAAAACGGGATGGTACACTTTACCCAATATTGATGTGGATCCTTTGTATGACGTGAACGGAGGAAACGTAGTTCTCAACTCGTCCCAACTGATTTTTGAACGTCGTAACAATGACGACAATGCTTTCGAATCAAGAAACCTTCCAATCGGTTTCGAGAACGGAAACAGTGGCAACACTCCAACACAAAACCTGGTCGATGCTTACGAAATGGCGGACGGCACTCCGTTCAGCTGGGAAAATGCCAAACATGCATCCAAACCATACTCCGAACGCGATCCGCGTTTCTACAAAGCGATCCTTTACAATGAAGCTTCCTTCATGGGTACCAAAATAGAAACATTCGAAGGTGGCAGAAATGCATCACCCATTACGGGAGCCACACTGACCGGATATTATCTACGCAAATATATGAATGAAACAGTTTCGCTGTCTCCAACCAATCCGATCAAGAAGCCTCATCACTTCATCCTGTTCAGATATGCAGAGACATTGCTGAACTATGCAGAAGCCATGAACGAACTTGGCGGACCGGACTACACCTCCGATGCCGATGAGCTGCCGATGTCAGCACGCACAGCCCTGAATATGGTTCGTAGTGCGGCCAATATGCCTAATATTACGGACAATGGAGATGACTTCACCACTCGTCTGCGCAACGAACGCCGCATAGAACTTGCTTTTGAGGATCATCGTTTTTGGGACATCCGCCGCTGGATGATCGGAGATGTAGTGAAAGATATCTATGGAGTAAAAATCACTAAAAAAGGATCAAAATACAGTTATACTCCGGTGAAGATACAGACACGCGTCTGGGAGGAAAAGATGAACCTTTATCCTATCGCTCAATCAGAGATTTATAAAAATGGCAACTTAACACAAAACGACGGCTGGGAGTAATGACTACTCCCGCTGTCTCCCCCTTATATTTTAATATTTAAAAGGAAAAGCTATGAAACAAGTAATAAGCATTTTATTGTTATGGATTGGAGTATTATCCTGCCAGTCGGAAGACATCAATATCTATACACTACATGCCAAAGACGAATCAAAGGCAATAGACGGCTGGAAATTGATCTGGTCGGAAGAGTTTAATCAGGAAGGTCCCCAATTTGATGCAGACAAATGGATTTTTGAGCCGAAAGGTAATTCTCCGTGGAACAAATATTTAACGGGAAGTACAGAACAGGCTTATGTACAAAACGGAAGGCTCATTCTACGTGCAGAAAAAAAAGACGGTCAGTACATGACCGGAGGTATAAGCACACGTGGAAAAGCGGGATTCAAGTATGGAAAGCTGGAGATATGCGCCAAGTTCAACAGTTTTCAAGGAGGTTGGCCGGCTATTTGGTTACTACCGGTACAACGTCAGTATCCCAATCCTCCGGGAGCAAATGAGTATGGAGGAGAAATCGATATTATGGAACAAGTCAGCCTTGAAAAAGTAGCCTGGCATACAGTACATAGTCACTATACGCTGGATTTGGGTCTGGACAAAAACCCGCCACGTGCCGGAGGCGGGGCTTATAAGGAAAACGAATTCAATCTTTATACTCTCGAATGGACTCCGGAAGAGCTGACATTCCTGATTAACGGTGAGGAAACATTCAGTTATCCGAATATGCATCTGGAAAATGAAGCGGAAATGAAGCAATGGCCGTTTGATGTTCCTTACTATCTGATTTTAAACTATGCTCTTGGTGGTGAAGGCACATGGCCGGGGGAAATTGATGACTCCGGGTTGCCGGGACAAATGGAAATCGAATATATCCGTTATTATCAACAGGAAGAAGAAAACAAACCGGATGACGGAGATGATGAGGAGGAAGAGGATCCGTCTGCAAACTTAGTTGAAAACGGAGACTTTGAACAGGATTTTGCAGCGGACAAGAAACCGGGTATATGGGCAGCCTGGCAAACACAAGGCACCAACACGTTGAATTATCTGAATATGTGGTTTGCAAAAACCGGAGATGCTTTGGTGGTAGACGGTAGTACAGGAGCAAACGGCAGTAGTAGTTCTCTTAAATATGCTGCCAGTGTAGCAAACAGTTGGGACGTAGACTTGTCATATCCTATGCAAGGAGTGGAAGCCGGCAAATATAAGTTTAGTTTCTACGTAAAAACGAATCAGGATGATACGCCTTTCGTCACCAGCATCACACTATGCGAAAACGATGAAGATATAGCCAAAGAGGCCAAATACCAGAAAGCAATCGTTCTTCAAAATGGCAAACAAGAGATAAAGACCGGAGTCAACGATATTTGGGGCACACAAATCAACCGGGCAGGAAAAGAATGGAAACAATACTCCATGATCGTGAATATCCCGGATAACAAACTGGTGAAATTCGTGTTCAAGCCTTGTGCGGGAGATAATAACAGTTTGAGCGGTTACGACTGTAAGAAAGCGGACAATGTAGTTTATTGGTTCGACAAAGTAACCCTCGAACCGACCGACGAAGCCGGACCGGGAGAAGGCGAAGAACCTGCTACCGAATTGGTGAAAAACGGAAGTTTCGAGAAAGACTTTGCTGCAGATAAACAACCGGGAATATATGCAGCCTGGCAGACACAAGGTAATAATACCCTGAATTTTCTAGATATGTGGTTTGCAAAACCGGACGTCACCAATCCGTCACTCTCCATAGATACTGGTACAGGAGCCAATGGCAGCAATCGTTCTTTGAAATATATCGCTGAAAAAGTTGATAACACCTGGGGAGTAGATTTGTCATATCCATTGCAAGGAGTAAATCCCGGTAAATATGAACTAAGCTTCTATGCTAAAACCAATCAGACGGAATCTCCGTTTATCACCAGTATCACTCTTTGCGAAAATAATGAAGATATTGCCAAAGAAGCCAAGTTCCAAAAGGCAATTGTATTGCAAAACGGAGTGCAGACAATCGAGTCAGGTGTAAACGATATTTGGGGAACAGTTATCAATCAGGCAGGAAAAGAATGGAAAAAGTATGCTGTAACTGTGGATATTCCTACCAATGTACTAGTCAAGTTTGTGTTCAAACTATGTGCAGGCGCCAATAACCAACTGACCGGTTACAATGCCACGGCAACAGACAATGTTATTTATTGGTTTGATGATGTTTCTCTGAAACTGGTTACAGAATAAATAATCACATATCACATCTGTCTTGAACAAAAAAGGAACAGTTCCACCAATAGTGGTCTGTTCCTTTTCATACATTATAGTGTGAAAGTATTGTACTTAAATCGAAGAAAGTATCTTCGGTAAACTACCCAAATAATAAAAAGGAAGATTTATCAATCGGAAACTCTTTCCGGCAACCGTCTTCACATCATCAATAGAATATGGACCACTCCAAATACGGACAGCTAAATCACCGCCAGACAAATCCATGAAAGAATGTAACGAACGGAGATGCGCGTTCTTTCCGCATTTCACCTCGATCGGAATAATTTGTGTTCCCTTTTGCCATACAAAATCTGTTTCGGCATTGGAGCCTTGTTTGTCACGTACCCAAAAATGCAAGTCGGAAATATACTGTTCATCAAGTAATACCTGCAATTGTTGTGCTACAATATGTTCGGCGATAGCTCCTTGCCACGTATCCATCAACGTACGGTCATGCAGAACTTCAGTTTGGATATTTGCAGCAAAATTAACTAGTCCTGTATCCAGCCACATCAATTTAGGAGCACGTTTTAGAGCAGGCAGCGCCGGTGCGTGCATAGCTGTAACAGGATAAACTAAATGTAGTATAAAAGCTTTTTCCAAAATATTGAAAGCTTCACGCACTTCCTTTGAGTTATAGGTTGACTCTCCAAAATTTCCCAGTTTAATAGTCTGTCCTGCCTTGTTCCAGCCCGTCCGCAATATATGCCGGATGACATACGTCTGCAACTGGGTCGGTGCATACTTTTCAACATCCTCGTTATAACCTTTCAATAAAGAATTATAAATAGACTTCAAACGCACCAAGTCTCCATTCTCCGCATAATCGGCTACTACTTCGGGCATACCACCAATCAATGTATATCTATGAAAACGAGACATTGCCTCTTCATGCAACGCAGATGGCAAACTTATTTCATCTATAGCAGTACGATAATGCCCCTCGCCCATAGCAGTCAGATATTCTCCGAAAGTACAAGGGGAAAGTTGCATATATTCTACTCTACCCACCGGAAAAGAGATACGTTCTTTCAACAATGACTGTAAACGTGAACCGGCAGCGATAACATACAAATCAGGCATATCTTCATAAAAATACCGCAACAATGCTACCGCCTTAGGCACATTCTGTATCTCATCTATAAATAGCAACGTCCGCCCCTCACGCAGAAGAATATTCTTTTGAAAACAAGCTATCTTCATTATTTCCTGTACTTTATCCGTACTCTGAAACAGGCGCGCATCTTCTTCACGCTCCAGATTCAAATGAAGATAATTCTCAAAGTTCCGGGCAAACTCATTAACTAACGTCGTTTTTCCTACCTGACGCGCACCACGCAACACCAAGGGTTTACGCCCTGTACGTTCGGCCCACTTTTGCAACTGATTATAAATATCTCTTTCAAACATAAAAATCATTGTTAATCAGCTACAAATATACCATTTTATTCTAAGAACATAGGCAATTTAACGAAATAACCGCCTAAAAACATAGGCAAAATGAAGAAAATATAAGCAAAAAACATAGGCAAAGTAACCCATGATTTCTGCAATTACTACTTAAAGATAATCATAATCTTTTCACCAACACCTTTATCAGGTATTCTCACACTACAGACACCTGTTCCTTTATCCCAACTCCATACCACAGTTTCAGTGTCATTCTCCAGATTTTCTTCCAAACGTTCCGGTTTAGTTTTCTTTATCTTCTTTCCTTTGACAGTTACCTCTTTCGGGGCTTTCGCAAAATAAATACGGAACAACAGATTTCTCGGACCGGGGACAGTGTATCCTTTTCCTTCACGGGCAGAGACAGTCAATTCATATCCATTTGCCAGAGTACTGCAAATAATCGGTGTTTTGACAAATTCATCACGCTGGTACCCTAAGTTTTCTCCTTCATCTTCGTAAAGAGTAAAGGCTGCCTGTGCATCTTCCTGTGCGGGGAAGATTTCAAAAGTAAGTGGATATACCGGTTTCTCATGGGTGTAGTTCATTACCGGCATGGTAGGGATGATGGAACCTTGCTTCACAAATATAGGAACAGAGGACAAGGGAGCGTCAACGGTAGTCCATTGCTCTCCGGTGTAGACCGTCTGCTTGTTGTTGTAGTCTATCCATGTACCTTCGGGAAGATACACGTTCTTTGTGCGGGCACCTTTCTTCACCACGGGGGCTACCAACAATTCACGACCGAACAAGAATTGGGCATCCGTAGAAAACGTTTCCATATCCATTGGATATTCGAGAAACAGAGGCCGCATGATAGGCAATCCTGTATCATACGCTTCGCGGGCGTAAGTGTAGATATACGGTAACAAACGATATTTCAGTTCGATAGCCGCTTTCGCGTTCTTTTCCGCTTCCGGCCCGAAAAGCCACGGTTCCACCGGGTTATCTCCCTCATGGTGGATACGGCTCAAAGGATTAAATGCTCCGAATTGAATCCAACGGGTATAGAGTTCCGCCATAGCCGGATAATCCTCAAGATCTCCACAGTAACCGGTAATATCACAGGAAGAAAATGGGATTAATCCCAATCCGGCGGAAAGCATTACAGGAATCTGATTGGCTAATTGCCCCCACCCTTGCAGTACATCGTCTCCGTTTCCGCTATCACCCGTCCAGCCAAACGTATAACGTTGCAATCCGGCATAAGCAGCACGAGTCATTTGGAAAACACGACGGTCCGGATTCCTCTTTTCAAATTGCTCTTTTACCACTTTATCCCAAGTCAGACCATAGACGTTATGAATTTCATCGTGCATACCGAGATGGTGCTTCATCACCAGGCGTTCCGTCTGCTCCTCGTTACTCCAGGCAGGTTCACCCATGTCTGTCCAGAAGCCGAAGATACCGTCGTCAATCGGTTTCTGCTGATAGGTTCCCCACCAGTCGGCTACGGCAGGCAGGGTGAAATCCACCACTCCGCAGTTGCCACCCCAAGGCCAGGGCATATCGTAGCTTTTACCGTTCGTACTGTCCTTTACAAAATAGCCCAGGCGGTCTGCTTCTTCCCATTGTTTTTTGTTGGCTTGTGCAATTACCGGGTCTTGAGATACGACTACCTTAAAACCCATCTCTTTCAAATCCGAAAGCATCTTCCTAGGGTTTTCATAGTTTCCTTTGCGCCATTCGAAATCCTGCAAATATTCTGTCCAGCCGATATCCTGATAGATAATATCACAAGGTATTCCCCGTTTCCGGTAGCCTTCGGCTATCTCACGACTTAGCTTTTCACTTGTCAACAGACCGCGGCATTGAGCAAATCCCAACGCCCATTTCGGCGGCATGATAGGTTTTCCCGTCAGTCCGACGTATTGGCTGATGATTTCTTTATAGTCTTTACCGAAGATAAAGTAATATACCATTTCCCCGTTCGGCGCTTCAAAGCTGTAATAATCACGGCTTTCCGTTCCGAATTTGAATTCCGTCTTATAGGTGTTATCAAGGAAAATACCATACCGGTAATTGCTCATAAAGAAAGGAATACTCTTGTAAAGAGGATCTTCTACCACGCTATAGCAAGGTTTGTCACTATTCCACATCTTATAAGACTCGCCACGACGGTCCATCTTTCCCGCTTTCTCACCAAGTCCGAAGAAGTGCTCGTCACGACGAAGCACTTTGTATTCCACCTTCTTCGTTCCTTCACTGACATGGCCTTTATCGGCATAATCACTAAACAGGAGTTTCTGATATTTATCGAATATCTGAAGACTCATCGGAGATTTATTCACCCGGATACGCAACTTCGGAGTAAATATCTCGTAACAGGCCGCCTGTTCATCCACATGAATAGTTCCTACCTCTTCCAGTTCTTCATTAATCACTGCAAACGAAGCATTTCTTCGTTGCAATTGCCCGTCGGGTGAGAACCAGATTTTCACGACGGAAGAGCTGCAAAGTTGCAATTGTAAAGCGGCACTGTCCGCCAGGTGAAAAGTCACCTGACGTCCCTGCTGTGTAAAAGAAGTGCATGTACGTGTCGTATTTTCCGCCCACACCCATGTTGGAAATACCAGGCACAACACCCATACCCATAATCTATATCTAATCATCATACCTATCATTTTAGTTATTCTGTAGCAGCCGCTTTATTCAGCCACAATCATCGTCCAATATTTCAGGGAAGGCAATGTAAATGAGACGACCCCGTTCTCCTGTGTAAAGGCCAATTCCTGCAAAGCTCCTCCGTGTACATCCGGCGACGCTACCCACAGCTTATTCACCTTTGCCGACAGATTCATTTGCAAAGCTGCTTTTGTAATCAGAGCCGGTTCCGGCATCGTACCGTCCACATCTCTCCAGCTAAGGCTGTTCGCTTGTGAGAAGTTAAGAAGATGTATCACTTGCTTGCCACCTACCTGCTTGGCATAAGTAGTAACTGATCCCTGTTGAGGAGGCCAACTATTCAATCTCATTTCGCCATTGGTACAATTCATGGAAACACTATTTTCCGTACCGCCGTCACGAAGCAGATTTTGATAAGAAGTCAGAAAGTCATAGTAATGAACCATCGCTGTTTTCAATTCTTCGCTCATTGTCAGGTTCTCATTCGGAAAGTACTCTTTGCACAACATGTGATCGCCTCCCAACTCAAGGTGCGAACCACCCAAAGCAAACATGACAGCATCTGTCAATAAGATACCCGGCGTATTAAATTCTCCCCGGTTATCCGCTTTATTATAATTCATATAAGCTGCAAAAACCGTATTCAACTCATAATTGCCATAGACTCCATTTTCATAAAGAATGGCTTTCAGATTGGTAAAATCAGCCTCATCCGCCCACACCTCATTATAGAAGAAATCAACTTTACCTGTCTCCCCAATCTGACGGGCACCGTAACGGCTGACCGCATTCATCACCAAACTCTTGTCCGGATGAGCCTGCTTCGTCGCTTCAATAAAAGAAGCATATCCCTCACGCAGATTGACCGGAATACCGTTGTAATTGTAAAGCGTGCTGCGTCGTCCCAACTGGTCTATCTGATAGCCGTCGAAGGCAAAGTTCACATATACATCATCATTCCTCTCGTTCAAATATTTCTGCCATTCCTTATTAGAAGGATCTACCAGATAAATATTACTTTTCCATCCGCCCGGCAGATCATGACTGTCTTTAGTAGTGTGAGAAGCATCCTTAAACAAATACCATTCCTCCTTCACCCCGTCCGTAGCGGCATCCTTCAACGCCCCGAAACAAAGATTGTAAAACATAGACTTCATACCGAAACGATGCTGCGCTTCAATGTAATTCTTCACAGAACTTGTATAAACCTCCCGGTTAGCGATGTCCATATATACTTCGTCCAACTGCGTGCGTGTACCGCCCAACGGCCAGTGATGTTTATTATGCCAGTCCTGAAACTGTACCCAATTGACGTGATGACGATTCAGATACGCCATCTCTTCCTGCGTCTTTTCAGCCGTCTTCTCCCGACTGAAATCAGCGACAAAACCATAACGGGGAAAACGTGACGGATCACTGGATACATCTACTGCAATCGTACCGACAATCACATCCGTACCACTCTCCTGACGGTACAGTTCCGCCATATATCCTTTGAAATCAGTAGTAGGCGGTTGCCATATCCAGCTCGTACCATTTACCGACTCTTCTCCGACAACCTCCCCTAAAAGACGATAGCGAACTTTAGTTCCGGCAGGCAACGCATCTTCTGCTGTAAATACCACTTTCTCCCCCGGTTTATAGAAAGCCTTATCCGTAGACAGGTCCACACTTAAATCCGATGTTACCGGAGTCACTTCGGTAACACTGCCCGAAGCTCCTCCATTCTCCTGATTCGACCCATGATCGTCACTGCAAGCCATACACAGAAAAGCAGCCACCCAATATATTATTTTCTTCATCTTGAATTCTTGTTTTATTGTTTCACAATCGAAATCGTCTCTTTCAACTGGTCAATCGTAATCCGATAAGAACCGGCTTCCTGAATATTCCACTTATTATCCAAACTACCCAAATCTGCATCCGGATACATACTGCTCAACTCCGCATCCGACTTAGCAACAAACAATGCCGTCTCTACTTCTCCCGTCGGAGCCTTGTTGCTCTTATCCGCCATAAACCAATCCCCGTTCCAGTCTGACTGTTTATCGCAGGATATCTTCATCTCACCTGTTTTCAGTGTGCCGCTCCAGGTAAAGATGTAAGGACTGTCGGCACTCTTCGTCATCGGAGTAGCATTGCCTAAATCCCATCCGTTTGGAGTTGCCTCACCCACCAGATACAGCCCTTCGTAAGGAGTGAACGGACGCATCAGCATCTTTTCTTTTCCCTTTCCTGTGTAGAACCATACTTTATAAGGTTTGCCACATTCGGCTTCCTTCATCTGCCATTTATTATCGTCACCTCCAAGCACTACTGATGTCGAAGTGTACGGAGCATTAGCCACAGTAGGATGGAAGAAAGCATCCGCCTGACCGAAATCTGTCACAGAAGCGAATTTAAATTCTCCGTCCGCCTTCCAGGGAATCACGGCTCCATAATGGAACAGATCCATTTGGACAGCATCTTTAGACAGTGCTTCAAATCCCCAACCATTGTTACCCGTAAACGAACCGACAATGAAAAATTCTTCATATCTCCAGCCAATATCTTCTGTTTCGGTAAGTGTCAACGTCAAGTCGAGCAGGTTTGCTTTTACGATATAAGTTGCTTCTTTACTGATTGTGAACTGTTCGTCCGGTTGGTCACCCGATGTACGATAGGTCAGTTTGAGTCCTTCTCCGGCAGTGGCATCGCGGTTGTACGACGGCAGGAATTCTCCTAAGGTCGTTATAAACTTAAACGATCCGGTATTCAGCTTTCCTGTCCATGTAAACTGTCCGTTATCCGTGCGCTCCATTGCCGTTGCGTTATCGGCACTCCATCCGTTCGGAGTAGCATCACCAATCAGGTAAAGCGTCGTAGTAACCGGCTGGTAAGTAGTCACCGTAAAGGCAGTCGTCGCAATCTGCTTCTGATCTTCCATTCCGGCAACGACGGCTGTGATACGTGCTTCCAGCTCTGCTTTCACGTCATAACCGATACCGAACTGCGTATGCAGAAATTGGTTAAGTTCTTCCACTTTCTTAGTCCATTGATACGTTCCCGTACCCAAATCCACCGAATAAGCATTCGCAAAGTCCGTTCCGGCTTTCGCCAGTTCAAGCGTATAAGAGATACGGTTACCGCTTCCATAATTCGTACCGGTAGTCCATGAAAGCGTCAATGCTTCCTGGCTATGGTTCTTTTCGTTCAACACCAACTCCTGCTGATTCACCGAAAGAGTGAGGGTATCATGTCCTTTATCTGTCTCCATATAATCCTCGGTACAAGCAACCATCGTTGCGCCGATGAAAAGAGAGCATAACAACTGATATATATATTTCTTCATCATATTATTTGTCTAAATGAATGATTATAAAACGGATTAATAACCGGGATTTTGAGTCATCAGGTGATTGGAGTCCATCTCCGTTTGCGGAATAGGCAACAAGAGACGTTCTTTGGTCACATTATTCTTACCGATAGATTTCAGGAATGTCAATGCATAATTTCCATTATCAACCCGGATCATATCGAACCAGCGATGTCCCTCAAAAGCAAGTTCCATCCGACGTTCATGAATAATCTTTTCTCTCATTTCGGTCTGCGTCAGAGTGGTCGGCAGCTCTGTCAGCCCGGCACGCTTACGAACGATATTCATCGGCTCGGCAGCCTGATCCGGATGTCCCTGCTCATTCAAGGCTTCCGCTTTCTTCAGTAAGACATCCGCATAACGGTATACTACAAAGTTGTTGGGGTTGGTATTATACTCCGGAGAGACAGTTTTCGACAAAACGAACACACGCAAAGTTACCTAATAGGCTTGCAAAAGTCGCTAGAAGGTAGTAACTTTGCAGTATGGAAAAGAAGCAAGAGATAGACAGCCAAAGAGAAGAGGTGTTATCACTTATTCTCTCTGATGGCTACTCTATGGATGAGATTGAGGTAGTAGGTGAAAAGGGTGCTTCAGCTATAAAGATGGATGAAGCATACCTAAAGAATATTAACAAAGTATATGAACTGATAGAGCAACATCCTATAAAAGCTGTTTATGCTTGGGCAATAGACCGTATCGGAAGAAATAGAACTATGCTCAATAGCTTTAGGGAAACTCTGATAAATAAGGGTGTTCAGCTAATTATCAAAACTCCAGAGTTACGCCTACTAAACCCGGATGGAACTGAAAATAGTGGTATCGGTTTAGCCTTTTCTCTATTCGCTGAAATGGCAGTGCAAGAAATGGCACAGAAAAAGGCTAGATTTGCTAGAGCAAAGAAACGTAACTCTGAAGCTGGTAAAGCCAATGGTGGTACTGTGAATGTGCCTTATGGTTATATGAAAGATGCTAATGGCTACTTTGTAATTGATGAAGAAGAAGCCACTGTAGTTAGGCTACTCTTTGAACTCCACAATAGCGGAAAGTACAGCCTTAATAAGTTGGCTCTTGAACTCAATGAGAGAGGATATAGCCACAGAGGTAAGAAGTTTACAAGCTACTTTCTTAGAGCCTTTATAAAGAATACTGTAGTAGTAGGCTACTCTGAATTTAAGGGTATTGTTCGGAAATATCCTCAAATAATCTCTAAAGAGATATGGGAGAAAGCACAGACAGTATTAGTAGCTAATCAAGTGGGTACTTATAAAGGTACTAAACACTACTACTTAGGTGCTAAGTTGCTTCAATGTGGTAGCTGTAAACACAACTTCAGCACAGACGGAAACCAATACAGATGTAAGAGAAATCATCATAAGATAAGCCTACAACAGCAAGGATTAGAAAGCTGTGATAACAACTCTACAATTAGAACGGCTGTATTTGATGGTATGTTATGGAGCTTGACTAAGGAGAAACATCTTAATTTCCTTTTAAAGGAGAAGGATATTACAGCTGGTAGAAACAGAAAACAGATAGAGATTAACCTACAGAAGATAGCTACATACAGAGCTATGTTAGCCAACTCTGACGCTCAAAAGGATAAGATTAATGACCGTTGGAACGCTGGTAGGCTCACGGATGAACAAGCTGATAGATACTTAGATGAAATAGATACTAAGTGTGCTGAAGCCAGAAACATAGTGGCATCATTAGAGAATGAAAACACTATGCTTCAACGCCAGTTAGATAGCCTAGAGGAACTTTCATACACCTCAATCACCAAACTTACAGCTTCTGTAATGACTATTACAGATGAGAAAGAAATGTATGAGCTAGTACACCAATATATAAAAAAGGCTACTCTTGAAAGAACTACTTTAGATGGTAAAGGCTGCTCTATCCTTACATTCTACTTCTATGATGGAACAGTAGAAACACTCTACTATTTCTCTAGGAACAGAAAGCAAGCTATCTATAAAAGGGGTAAGATGGATAAAAGGCTTAGATATGCTTTTACTGATAGTGAGGGTAACAGCTATATCCCTTATAACGCTGATAGATTGGAGAGGGATAAGGATGGTAAGATTATAGAGCCAGAAATATCCTCACTACAGATAACGGATAGTGAAGCTAATAAAACTGTACTGACAGAGCTTCTAAGACAGAGAGAAGAGAGAATGAAAGGATAAAGTAAAAGCTCCAACTGGTTAGGCTGGAGCTTTTATTATTTCATTGAAATAAGTTTATCAGTAGTTCTTATCAGATATACGATTGAATATATAGACATTTCCGTTACCAACTCCAAAAACTACATAATCATACTTATTACAAGCTGACTTCATATAGCTTACAAATTTCTTTTCATCGGGAAACTTATTTAAGTCGGTATTTTCATCTATGGTTTGCCCGTAGCCATCACTAAGCCAATCATAGACAGCATCCATAGTAAGAGGTTGATACTTATAGTTGCTATTCATTGATATAGGTGCTTCATTAGCATCATAGGACACGCCTTTAACAACGTAGCTATTAATCCAGAAGTAGCAATTTTCTGGATAAGTAGCATTACTATCATAGTCTACATATAGACCTACAGCGTTATAAGGCTGATATTCTGGCTGTGGTGCATCCTTATCATCCCCACAGCTAGAGAGTGTGAGGGATGTGAATAGGAAGAGTAATAGGTAAAGTGTCTGTTTGCACATAGCTTTAGGAGTAAGTGAAGGGGAAAGTTCCAAGTAGGAACAATCCCCTTCAAGAATTTACTTTGTGTATCGCTCCCAAGTCCAAAGTTCATAGTAGCCAAAAGCATCCTTTTGGTAGCCATCGCTAGCATCTGCTTCCTTATCGTATCTACGCCATACGATTTTGTTTTTAGATACAGATTCAGCTCGCATTTCTTCTTCTTGTACTCCAGCTACTCCAGCCTTTACCCAGCCATCTTTATAAGACCAAGTAAAAGAAGCACCGTCTTTCTGTTGCGCATAAAGTTCCGGGCTTCCATAGACTACGCCAGTACCTCCAGCATTGACAACGAAAATATCGTTATCACCATCTTGCGCCCACGCGCCTACAATGATAGAGGTAAGTTCATCTGCTGGTTCATCGTCATCATCACTACAGCTAGTGAAAGCCATAGCCATAACGACACACAGAGCTACAGCAACCAGCGACTGTAGATGTTTAAGTGCATACTTCATCGTTAAATGAATTTATGTGCTTCACAATCCCTATAAAGCGGTTACTTATAGATATAGAAAAGGTGTGGGATTGTACTCTGCATATCCACTTAGTAGGCTTCTCGCATTGCCTTAAACAGAGATATTACAGAAAACCCACACCGATTTGCTATATAGTACCCGATGTGGGTAGGTATAAAGCGACCGATGTAGGCGTTATCTGTACTTATCTTTCTGTTTATTAGTAGATTTTGCGAGAATTTACTAAGTAAAGATAATTCAAATAACACCTTTTCAGATGAATGAGCCAACTCTTCGGCTCTATTTTCGGCTACAAAATTACTAAAAATCAGTGGAACTATCCCCTTAGACTGGCGGATTTTTTGTAATTTTGTAGAAAATCTTATAATATGGGTATCTTTGACTTCTTTAGAAAGAAGCCTAATAAGGCTGAAGCTCCTACTACTCCTACAGAAGAGGTAGTAAAGATTACTGTACCTACTCTAAGACCTACTAAGGCTACCAACTATGAAGGAGAGTTAGAGCCTATAAGAGCCTACTTCGGCAAGCTCTATAAGAAAGCTGTTAAAGGTACTGAAGAGAGGTATAACTACAATATACTTCACGTTGAACTACCTTTAGGAGTATATTACGGATATACTAAGTACACTGGTGAAACTAATAGGAATGGAGTGAAAGCTGTGGCTTTTCATCTTCCAGATGATTCCTTATTTGTAGAGCTGGATAGGAAACTGTGGAAACAGTATGAAAAAGACTTAAACACAGAAGGAGTAAAGTGGCTAGGCTATTCAGATGGAGAAAGTGTTAGGCTCACTGTTTATAAGGAGAAAGTTCTAGAGGATAATATTACATCCTTCCTTTATAATGTTGGAGAATGGATAAACACAACATCATTTAGGAACTCCATTTTAAGGAGAGTTGAAAAGTTAGACCTTCCAGAAGGAGAGTTTACTTTTAATAAGGAAACTTCTAAATATGGCTATGACCTTTATTATAATGGGAGATATATGATAGCCGGAATAACTAGATATGTGGCTGCTCCTTTTGTATCTATAGGATATGCCAAACTAGAGCCGGACAATAAGTTTAACCCTAAGGCTGTTGCTATCTATACTGATAATGATGAAAAAGTAGGCTATGTTTCAGAGAAAGAACTAAGCAAGTTCTATACTGAAACTGGTGGAGCTGATAACATCCCCTTAGTGATAGAAGCTCACTACTACAATGGTAAGCTATATGGTTGGCTTTATACATTCTCCAGAAACAAAGAAGAGTATCACTACATAACCAATCAATACCTAAAGCTGATTGATGAATGAAGTTTAGTAAAGCTCTTTTAATGGATAGTGGTAGAATGGGTAGCCACTATTATCAGCTAAATGTAGCCTTATATTGTGCCGTGTGGTATCGGAACGAAGATAGCCGCCATTACACTAAGGCTTCTTTTGGTTTGTGTGATTATGACCCAATAATTACAGCTATCATCAATTATAATAGAGCCTTTAAGAAACTCCTAGATATAAAAGAGCCTTTAGTAGCTATGCCTATAGTAAGGATTCAGATGGAAAACTTAGTGTATCTCTTTGCTGAATCACTTTACCCTAATCAGATTCTCTATAAGGTTTACGATAATGCAAGAGATTTTAACCAGATAGAGATAGATGGAGAGAAGCTAAAAACATCCACATTCATTCTAAAGCTAGATGAAAAGTATAATGGATTAAGGAGTATCTGGAAGAGGTACTGCTGCTATGTGCATCCTTCTAAAGAACAGAATAAACTAGCCTTTGTAAACAGCTATGATAAGGCTGTAGTGGATGGTAGTATAAAGGATATGGTACTAATAAATCAAGCCATAACAGATACTATACAAGCTATGATAGATAGGCTTACTGTAGAGATAAAGGCTAGAGGTGAATATCAGAGCTATCTAGATTATGTGGCTCTAGAATCGGATATACTACCACTACAATAATAAAAAAGAGCCAGACCTAACTTAATAGGCTGGCTCTGATTTTATTGAATTATGATTGAGTAGATACCTTCTACCCTTATCTCTTTAATACCATTCTCCTTTATATCATCATACTGTTCTTTACTGATTGGATAAATACTAAAGAATTGGTAATAAGACTGTTTGCTAACATTTAACTTATCTGATATGTAATAGTATGTATCGGCTTCTACTTTAATTGATTTGTCAAGCTCTAGAGTAGCAGTATCTCCATTTGTAAAGGTTACTTCTAAATCATCTTTGCCTTTATTCTTAAAGTAGTTTACATTGATGCTTATAAAGTGATTATCATAAGCATCTACAGCTACATACATATCCCTTTTAACAGTGTTGTATCTTTCTGTAGGCTGTATTACTAACTCTGCTACTGGCTGTGATTCTATTGGGTGTTTATAATCGGACTTAGCAAAAGCACCGAATCCGATTATAAGAGCTATAAAGAGTATCAATATCCGTTTCATACAAAGGGGAAGATTATAGTGAATAGAAGTATAACTATCATTACTAAAAGGTACATATCAGCTCCTTCTAACATAGGCTTATCTTTTTTGATATTGTTTGTTACCTTCTTATAGAATAGGTAGGTTAAGAGTAGGAATATAGGGAGTAATATTAGTGTTATCATAGTGTTTAGAATATTAAGGTTAATACAATAAGTACAAGTATATCAAATATCTATCCATTTTCATTTACTTCCATCTGTAGAGCCTTTGTTTCATCTTTCTCTTTCTGTCTTAGGAAATCGGTTACAAATAATCTGATTACTGCTAAGACGCATAAAATAAGTAGTATGGTGTGTATTGCTGTAAGTATCATAATTAATTGGTTTTATTTGGGTTAGTCCATTTATTATTAACTCTCTCTAACTTAGTTGCTAGCTCTTTTGGTATCATAATAGTAGCCTTCTGAACTTTACCGTTATATATTGCTGTAGTTCTGTTACAGTAGGTGTATTCAATCTTAGCACTACCATCTTTAAGAGCTTGATGAATCTTTCTTAGTGGAAAGATGTAAACAGTATCTTCTCCAAAGAAATTCACATAGCAAGCATTATCTACAGTTCCGTTATTTATCTTCTCTACAAGAGCATTATACTTACTAAGTTCCATCATATAAGTATCATATCCCTAATATTTCTTATCTCTAACCTTAATCTCTACTCCAACGGTTCTACCCTTTAATGTGTAGAGCATATCCATAGTATCATATTTGTTTTCTGTTTCTAAGTATTCAGTGATATTGCACTATTCCAATAGGCTTTTAAATAAGGCTCTACCACTCTATTCAGCTTTATCAAAATTATCCATTCTTTATAATTGGTGTTATCTAGCTTTTCTCTATCCATCATCATATTCATTTTAATCAGTAACATTATCATTTAAGCTATTATAAGTTGTTAAATCACTATCTCTTCATAAACTGTACTCACTCTATCATCTAAGAACAGCAAACTATCTGTAAATATCATCTTATTCCCTTTAAGCCGATTAAATTGCTCTATCGGATTATCATTAGGCTCTATAAGCTATTCAGAAACACACATAGCAAGTAGTTTTCCATCAATCTCACTTACTAAGGCTAATCTATCTTGCAACTATACTAAGTATATCATCTCTTTATAAACCCTACTATTTCATCTCCTTCTAATGGATTCTCCAAACAGCTCTTTAGGAAGTTGGAGTTATCTCTTAATCTCTTAGCTATATCCCACATCTGCCAAAAAGCTCCTTCATCATACTCTTTTGTTACCTCAAACTTATATATAAGAGAATCCTCTTTATAGAACAATAGGTAATATCTATCTAAGTACACATTAGTTATAACTGTAATTCCTAGTTTGGATAGTATCTCTTTTAATTCTGATTGTATTGTAGGTAGCTTCTCTAAATACTCTGGTGTTACGGCTGGAATAAAATAGAAATTCATTTTACTTTAATGTATTGGATTATATAACCTTTTTTAGATTTACCATCTATCTTCTTAACCTTAGATTCAATAACAGCAAACTCTCTGAAATCATCTATGCTAGGTTTACCATCTATTCCAATTTCATTATAAATATTGGCTAGCACACTCTTAATATCAGCTCCAGTAACAAAATTACCTTCTTTAAAGCCTTCTACAGTTTTCAGTAGCTTTGCCACTTTACCCTTCTTACTTAGTTTATCGGAGTTGGCTATAATGTACCTTTTAATGTTAGATGTATGGAAAGCTAAATCTTTAACTCCATCTAAGCCTAGCATCTAATAAGCATCCTCAATAAAGGGATATTTGTTTTTCAGTAGTGCTTTTCTTTCATCATCATTCAGGCAAAAGTTTAAGCCACCTTCTCTCTTTCTAATAGCATCATATTCTAAGTAAGCATCTTTAAAGGTTACTCTAGCACTTTCATTTTTAAGGAGCTTATCAGATGTGTTATCGGTACTTTGCACTACCTTAAACCCTATATTTTCATATTCTGTAGTTAGATTGGCTTGTAAGCTGTATGTGTGATGTAAACACTTGAAATTATAAATATCCAGTTTCATAAGGTTAGGGTCAAACTTAAATATTCCATCATCATCCTTAAAGGCATACACATATTTACTTTCTTTAGTACCATCCCTTCTAGATTCAAGAGCATTAATATCTTCTATCCATTCTTTAGCCTTTTCACTCTCTTCTAAAACTACATTCTTATAATCGGAGTAGCTTAAATCTTCATTGTATCTAGTGGCTTTATAAATATGAGTGATATTTGGGTAGCGTGTATCTCTAATCCTTCCGGCTATTTGTCTTATGGAGGTACTTATATCCGCTAGAGTTTGAGCCTTAGATGAATCGGAAACAACGTAAATTCTACCTTCCGTATCAAATAAATCACAGCCTTCAAAACAAGTAGATGTATAAAGATTAATCTTCTTTACTTCATCTGTTGTATCTCCATTTTTAATACCCTCACAAGTGTTAGTGTACTTTTTATTATTCTTACTAAAGATTATCCTAGTGTTTTCATTGGTAAGATTGCAAGCCTTTATAATGGTAGCTATGAAATCAACACTATTAACAAAGATATGAGCATTACCAAACATTCTACCTTCTAAGTAATCATTAATCAGATTCCTTACAGTAGCTCCAACCTGCTTACATTTAACAGTAGTTACTCCTATCTCTGACTTAGATTCCCAATCTATCTTATAAGTTGGAATATCCTTTAGCTCTTCTAACATTAAATCCGGTTCAATCGGAGTAGCTGTTAAGAAGCTCCATTCTTTAAAGTTCTTATAAAGGTTAAGCACACTCTTTACAGCCTTATCTCTAAACACATATTGTATAAAGAGTAGGTGCAATTCATCTATTAGTAGGTAGTAATCATATCCAGTTACATCAGCTACCTTAGCCAAGCTATCATAAGTACAGATAATCTTCTTAACTCCATCTGTAGAGCTGATATAATCTTTAATATCATCCTTTGTAACTCCTTGATAAACTCCTAGAACTCTTACAGTGTCGGAATTATATTTGTGTATCTTATTTTTAACTAGAGATACAAATGGTACACAAACTATAGTATCTCTATCATCTTCTAAAGCTAAGGAAGTTCCACCACATCCTACTTTACCTTTATCTATAAGATAGCCGTGTGGTAATCCATTTTCTTTAAATTCTGGAACTTCGCCTAAATACTTGTGCTGTTTTTCAATGGTTGTAGTTTTCATATTAAATTATTTTGAGTTAGTTAATCGGAATCTGAAAAAATTGAGTTAATCTATATTTCTGTTTGAAGTTACCTTTTGTAGCTTAGTAACCTCTAGGGAGTAAGGGGGTTCACTCTCAAAAAAGGTAACTTTGAAGTCCAAAATATAGGCGTTATCACAACGCCTTATATTCCGTTAATTGCTTTACAATACAATTAAATAATAAATGTCAGATAGTATTATGTTTCAATTCACACCAATCACGAACAGCAAACTGTGAAAGGAATAAGTGGAGAGTAACAGAGTTGAACTGTTATCTGTAGTATGCCATACTACCGTAATAGCCGTTATACGAAATCCCCAGATAAAGCTACCATTTATTGTAGGTAGCTCTAATAGTATGTCAGTAGTAAAGTTAATGTGTACTTCGCGTAGCGAAGCACACGATAATTCGGAGAAAAGTAGGAAGTTATAGGCTTCCTACTAAAGAATGAGAGTTTATTGAAATGATAGTTGCAAATTTTCTAGATAGGTGTTTCTCAATTTCTTATAAGCAAATATACACAACTTTTTCCATAGTCCAAAATAAAAAATACACTTTTTCAAAACTTTATATTGAGCCTATTGTGAGCCGTGTTTTTCGCTGTCGGAGCGAATCCAGCCGGATAGAAATGAGAGTAGACGGCTGTTTAGTGAGCCGCTTTGTAATCGGTGGAAGATTGGAGCTTAGTAAGTAGTAAAGTAAGGGGTTTTTACACCCCCTACTTACTATCTCCAAAACAATTTAATATGAATGAAAGATTAACAATGAAAGTTCCACCAAGACCTTCATTAGATTGTAGCTCAATTTTGATACTACAAAGATAGTAACTTTCTAACACTCAACAAAATAATTACATCACTTTCTTTATAATTGTACTAGAGAGTAAAATGAAAACGGATATTTATATGCTTCTGTTAGTAATATTATAAGTAAAAAGTGTTTATAGCTTATCTAAGGCTTTTTCTTTACTTGTATCTGTTCAACCCTATTCCCTTTGGTTTATTATGTTAATCTTAGCCGTGTGTAGTGCCGTTACGGTGGAGGTAACTATGACACTCTTTGCATACACTTAATAGATTATCTGAATCATAGGCTTTAGCTAATCTCTATAATCCTTCATAGTTAAGGAAACTATCTTTGTGATGCACATCTATAGCCGGGGTAATTTTATCTTTACTAAGGCATAGCTCACATAACGGCTACTCCATTAGTTTAGCTTTTCTAAGAGCCTTCCACCTTTGGCTCTGATAGATTTTCTATCTCTCTACTCTATTAATCTACCTTTTTGGCTCTTTTGTAATCCTTCTTAGCATTGGCATAGGCTTTAATACTTTCTTTAAGGTTCTACTTAGAGGGTTTATCTTCTGGAGCTTCTGTATCGGTGTCAAAATACATAGGCTCTTCTCCTTTATCATACACGTCAGTTATTTTTAGGTAATAGTTGGCTGTATTATCATCCCTTTGATATGCTCCTTTTAGTAGGTTGAAATAGTATATAAACTACTCTATAAAATCCTTTGAGCTATCATATAGGTAGGTTAGCTTTAGGTATGTATCATTAAAAGTATCTTCATCCTATTCCGACACTACAAGTAGTGAATGAAGATACTGATAGTGCTGAACTAGTAGCTGGTTAACTTCTATATTATACACAGCTTTTTCTATGTTAACAAACTTCCTTCTGTAACTACTCCAGTAATTAACCATTGGATTTTTCATATTGATTTATAAACTAATCAAGTATATATCTTATAAGTGCTGATTTAGTAATTTCACACTCCTTACATATTTCATCTATCATTAAAGATTGATGTGGAGTAATTCTAACGTTTAACTGACCGTCTTTATTAGTGCTTTTATCCTTCATAATATATTGATTTATTGGTTTTTAATTATATACAAATATAATCATTTTTATAGAGCATCCAAAATAAAAATATCAGAAACTTATATATTGATTAAGAGCTATTATTACAGTTGGAGAGTATGTATTACAGCCAGACTACTTTTTAGATGATGATGAATTTGTGATACAAAATACTGTATATTAATAGATGAAAAGGATGGGGATTAGCTAGATAACCCCTATACCTTCATAAACTGATTAAAAACGAAAACACTAATTATACTGATTGATTATGAACACTAATTTTAAGATTCCAGCCGATATAGAAGAGGAAGCTAAGAACTATATTAAGGATGTGCTGGAAATGCTGGAAACTAATGGAGTAATGGAGAATGTAGATACAGCCGCTCTAACTATGTTGGCTAGAAACTACTCTACATTTATAAAGGCTTCCAAACAACTAGAGAAAGATGGATTAACCGTTATCTCTGATAGAGGTAATATAGCTGCTCACCCGGCTATCAAGATAGCCAATGATGCACAAACTAAGGCTATGAAGGTAATGGCTGAATTTGGATTGACGGCTAAGGCAAGAACTAAGCTACCTAAATTAGAAGCCAATACTGGTAATGATACACCCTTTGAAGCATTTTTAAAGAACAACACCAAAAAGAAGGAGGTACGATGAATAATGATGAAAAGGATGAAGTACAGATACTCACAATTAAATCACTTGAAATAATTGATGTATGAATGTACTTAGTTTGTTTGATGGTATCAGTTGTGGTAGGATAGCTTTAGAAAGAGCTGGTATAAAGGTTGATAAATACTATGCCGCTGAAATTAAGGATATAGCTATTAGGGTAACACAGAGTAATTACCCGGACACAATACAGTTAGGAGATGTTACTAAGGTTAAAGCTGAAGATTTGCCTAAGATAGATATTCTTATTGGTGGTTCACCGTGTTAGGACTTCTCTTTAGCTAATCGGAATGTAACTGGTTTAGAAGGAGAGAAAAGTAGCCTATTCTATCATTACTATAGACTGCTTACAGAGCTGAAACCTAAATACTTCTTACTTGAAAATGTAAGAATGAAAAAGGATGATTAGGCTAAACTATCTGAAATACTTGGAGTAGAGCCAATAGCCATTAACAGTAATCTCCTATCAGCTTAGAATAGACCGCGTTTATATTGGACTAATATTCCGAATGTTGAGAAACCTTTAGATAAAGGGATTGAACTGAATGATATTTTGGATAATGGATATTGCCCTAAAGATAAAGCAAGATGCCTTTTAGTAAGTGATTCCAGACCATTAAAAACACCTGTAAAGATGTTTCATAGATTCTATGGTAGTGGCTTTACTACTCTTATATTCAAGGATAGAAAGCACTATGAAGAGTGTAAAGAATACTATGATGAACACTTTAAAGGATTATCGGCTAAGGAAATCACCACTACTCCTAAAGTGTTTGATGGTGTAAGGTATCTGAATAAATCTGAAAGGGAACGGCTACAAACTATGCCTAAAGATTATTGTAAGCTACTTACTGAGAAAGAAGCTGCTGATGTCTTAGGTGATGGTTGGACTGTAGATGTATTGGCACATATATTTAGCTTTATAAAGGAGAGTTGATTATGGTATATATGGGAAGTAAGAATAGGATAGCTAAAGAGTTACTACCTATCATAACAGCATCCTTAAATGAGAATCAGTATTATGTAGAGCCTTTTGTAGGTGGATGTAATATGATTGATAAAGTACAGCATCCGAATAAAATCGGAGCTGATAATAATAAGTATCTGATAGCTCTACTTAGATATGTGCAAGGTGAAAATGAATTACCCTTACATATCGAGAAAGAAGAGTATCAGAAAGTAAAAGCTAATCCTACAGCCTATGATGATTGGTATGTAGGTTATGTGGGATTCATAGCTAGCCATAATGGTAAGTTCTTTAATGGCTATGCCGGAATCACCAACACTAAGCAAGGAGAGAGGAACTATTTAAGAGAGAAAAGAAACAATCTACTTAAATAGGATTTGAGTGGTATTAGATTTGAGTGCTGTAGTTATGATGAGCTAATGATACCCGACAATTCCGTTATCTATTGCGACCCTCCTTATTAGGACACTACAAGCTATAAGGATAAGTTTGATAGCTGTAAGTTCTGGAATTGGGTAAGGGATATGGCTAAAGCCGGACACTAGATTTTTGTTTCTGAATATAATGCACCAGAGGATTTTACTTGTATCTGGGAGAAAGAAGTTTCAAGTAGCCTTAGCAAGAGTAATAAGAAATCCGCTGAAAAACTATTTGTTTACAATGGGTAGGATAGTTAAAGTGTATGATAAGGCTACTGATGAGCTTATAAATGAGTTTGATTCTGTTGCACTAGCCGCTTATGAGTATGAAATATCTGATGATACTGTTAGAAAGAGTATCAAAGGAAAGAATATAAGAGGTGATGTTTACTTTAGAAGTGAGGATGGAATTAAATATGTGAATCGGAAAACTAAGGTATATCAATATGAATTGAAAACAAATAGGCTCTTAGCCGTATATGATTCAGCTTTAGAAGCTAGTTAGAGAACTGGCATACCTCCAGCTACCATTAGGAATAATCTGTATGGTAGAGCTAAAACGGTACATAAGAAGTATGTGTTTAAAAGTCCACAAGTGGAGTTTAAGCCGAAGCATCCAGAGCCTTATATTTAGAAGGGAAAGCCTAAGAAATGGCTTTGTAAAGCTGTAGATGTTTATGATGTGGCTACTGATGAACTGATACAGAGCTTTGACAGCTTGACAGCCGCCGCTAATTATATTGGGTGTAAGCCTAAATAGATTAGTGATAGCATTAGGATAATTCCGAAATTCAAGAGATACAGCACAATCTATAAGAAATACTATTGCAAATACCACAATGAATAAACCATACTATAAGTATGCTGTAGATGTAGTAGAGGGTAAAGTAGTATGTTGTGAGAGCATTAAATTAGCTTGTAGCCGTTTCTTATCCGACTTACAGAGGGATGATTTAGATTTTAGAGAGGATGTAGTAGATAAAGCTATATCCTTTATAGGGATTCTGAAACACTTTGCTGGTAAGAGTAGTGGTAAGCCTTTTATCCTAGAGAATTGGCAACAGTTTATTATAGCCAACATCCTAGGATTCTATTGGGAAGGAACTGATGATAGACGGTTTACAAGCTCCTATATAGAGGTTAGTAGAAAGAATGGTAAAACGGCATTAGCCGCCGCTCTATGTATGTACTTTCTTATTGCTGATGGTGAAGATGGTGCTGAAGTGGATTTAGCCGCCAACAGTAAGGAGTAGGCTAAAATTGCCTTTAACTTCTGTTCTAACTTTGCAAGACAGTTAGACCCTTCAGCAAAGTATCTGAAGGCTTATAGAGATAGCATCCTATTAAATGCAAATGATTCTAAGCTGAAAGTATTTGCTGCTGATGATAGCAAGCTAGACGGATTTAACGCTAGCTTTGGATTGGTTGATGAATACCACTCTGCTAAGAACTCTAAGGTAAGGGATGTAATTAAATCTTCTATGGGTATGAGATAGAATCCGCATTTATGCACTATTACAACTGCTGGCTTTGATAAAACTTTACCGTGTTATAAGCTAAGAACTACAGCTATTGAAATATTGAACGGATTAAAAGATGATGATAGCTTATTTGTAGCTATCTACTCCTTAGATGATGGAGATGATTGGACTGATGAAAAGAATTGGGTAAAGTGTACTCCTAACTTGGATGTAACTGTTACCAGCAAATATATAAAGGAATAGGTTAAGAGTGCCGTTAATAACCCTTCTGAAGAAGTTGGTGTGAAAACCAAAACACTTAATCTATGGTGTGATACCGCTAATGTATGGCTACCAGAATCTTATATACTTAGAAACAGTAAGCCTATTAACTTGGATGATTTTAAGGATTGTCTATGTTATGTGGGTGTTGATTTGGGTGCTACATCCGACTTAACAGCCGTATCATATATGATTGAAAAGGATGGTAATTACTATTTCAAGACTGATTACTATTTACCAGAATCGGCATTAAAAGAGAAAGCTGACAGAGAGCTGTATAAGTATTGGAAACAATAGGGTTTACTACATATTACAGAGGGTAATGTAACAGACTATGATTATATTACTAATGATATGATGGAAGCTAGTAAGAAGGTTTGTATTCAGTCTATAGGGTATGATAAGTATAATGCTACATAGTGGGCTATACACGCTACAGAGCTGGGATTACCTTTAATGGAATATCCACAGACACTAGGCAATTTCAACAAGCCTACTAGAGAGATGGAAAGGCTTATCTTATCTGGTAAAGCCATTATAGATAACAATGAGATTAATAGGTGGTGCTTTAAGAACGTATCATTAAAATCAGACCATAACGGAAATGTAAAGCCGAATAAAGGGATAGCCGCTAAAAAGATTGACGGTGTTATTGCTATGATATAGGCTCTTGGTATGTATCTCTTAGTACCTCACTACTCTAATGAAATATTTATAATTTAATACTAGCTACTTATGTTTAATTTTGGAAAGAAACACAAAGAGCCATAGGTAGAGGAAAGAAGTGTATTCTGTGATTATCTTAACTTTAATAGTGCTTCTGGTTATACTACTGATAAAAGTATGTTGCTATCTACAGTGTATAGATGTGTAGAGGTAATATCGGATTCAGTAGCACAGCTACCACTAGAGCCTTATAAGATGGATAGTAATGGATATAAGGTTAAGTTTACTTCACATCCTACTTATTGGCTACTTAATAAAGAGCCTAATCCTAGAATGACTAGATTCACCTTTATAAAATCCCTGATAGTATCTACCTTACTAAAGGGTAATGGATATGCTTATATAGATAGGGATGAAAAAGGAAATGCTAGAGGATTACACTTTATACCTGCTGAATATGTAACTATCATAAAGCCTAAGAGCATTAGAGAATCTGTTACATACTCTATAACTGGAATCGGTAAGGTTGAATCTTGTAATATGATTCATATTCTGAACTTTAGTTATGATGGTGTTGAAGGTGTGTCTACTCTTAATCACGCTAGGAACACTCTAAGACTATCAACGGATTCAGAAGCACACGCTGCCGGATTCTTTAAAGGTGGAGCTAACCCGGGAGGTATTCTAAAGGCTAACACTAACCTTACTCCAGCTTAGAAGAATGAAATGAAAAGAACTTGGCAAATGGCTTTTTCTCCTTCTACTGGTAATCCTAATGGTGTTGCTGTTCTGGAGGGTAATGTAGACTACAAGCCGATTACAATTAACCCGGCTGATTCACAACTGTTAGAAACAAGATAGTTTAATGTAGTGGATATATGTAGATTCTTTGGGGTATCTCCAGTTAAAGCATTTGATTTGTCTAAATCAAGTTACTCTACTGTTGAAGCAACTAATCTATCATTCCTCACTGAAACACTATCTCCACTACTAGAGAAGATAGAGTTGGAGTTTGAGAGAAAGCTGTATAAGCCTTCTGAAAAGGAAACTATAGATATAAGATTTGATACAGCCACACTTCTTAGAGCTGATAAGCAATCACTAGCTAATTATTACCAGACACTCTTTAACATTGGTGTAGTATCGCCTAATGATATTCGGAAACAGTTGGATTTACCAGCTATAGAAGGTGGAGATAATACTTTTGTGCAAGTCAACATTTAGACTTTAGAAAAAGCTGTTTCTCCTACTCCAGATAACACCAACACTATAAAAGAGAAAACTAATACAAAAATTGATACAGAATAACAATTATGAAAAGAGAATGTGATGTTATTACAAAGGGGAGTGATTTAACCCTTATCCTTAATTTGGAGGATATAAAAGGACAGCCACTAAGAGTAGCCGACACAGCTAAGTTTAAGCTGTATGTGTGGACTTCAAACAGAAACAACTATCTAGTATTCAATAAGAGGGATTTACTGCTTAATGGCAATGTGGATAGGGTGGCTATTTCTAGTGATTAGATGAACTGTTTGGAAACTGGTGTATTATGCTATACTTATGATTATGCTATTTGGGATAGTGCCTATAATCATACTGATAGTATGTATGACAATGTAAAAACTGTAGTAACTGATTTTTATTGGCAAAATTGCAATTACAATCAGATTCCGGCTAATCCTATCAACTATCAGACCTTAGAACACATTAAGGACTTGATTGAGGAAGAGAGATATGAAAGAGAAAAGGCTGTAGGTAAGATTCAGCACTATGTAGAGAAAGAATATACACAGAAGCTCAATGATGAGATTAGGAGAAGTAATGATGTAGATGCTGAAATGCACAAACTTATTAAGGCTAATGAGTGTGATAGCATTAATAGAGATAACGCTATTGAGGATAGACTTAATGAGGAAATAAGACGCTCTACAGATGTGGATATTGAGCTACATAAGCTGATTAAAGAGAAAGCTGATGGAGCTACTGCTGAAATTGGAGAAGCCGTTAATACTGTTACCACAGCTCTTAATAATGAAATCTCCAGAGCCACAACTAAGGAGAATGAGATAGCTACCAATCTTACCACTGAAATCAATAGAGTAACTGCTGAAATCAATACTACAAGGGATAGCATTGAAGCCGAATCTAACAGAGCTAAGGCTGCTGAAAAGCTGGTTACTGATTCTCTTAATGCTGAAACTGATAGAGCCATTGAAAGAGAAAACGCTATCAACAGTAAGGTTAATGAGTTGGTAGAGAATCTTGGTGATGAAATTGAACGCTCTTTAGAGAAAGATAGGGAGCATAAGCAAGAGCTGGATATAGAGGTTAACAGAGCTAAAGCCGAAGAGAACAGAATAGAGAACGCTCTTACAGTTGAATCCAACAGAGCTAAGGCTAAGGAGGATGAACTAACCACTTCTCTAGCATCTGAAGTAAACCGTGCTAAGACTGTTGAAAAGGATATAACTGATGCCCTACAAGCTCTTAAAACATCTGTAAACAGTAAGAATACTGATGTATTGGATGCTCTTAATGCTGAAATAGCTAGAGCTAAGGGAGCTGAAAAGGATGTAGCTGATAAGTTGGTTGATGAAGTAAGCCGTGCAACAGCTAAGGAGAATGAACTAAAGAATAGCATTGATACTACTAATGCCGCTCTTACAAATGAGGTATCTAGAGCTACAGCTAAGGAAGCTGAAATAGTTGCTTCTGTTGGTACAGTAAGTGATAATCTTTCTGATGAGGTAGCTAGAGCTAAAGCAGAAGAGAAAGCTATAAAGGATAGTGTTAGTGCTGTTGATGCTAAGGTAGTAGCTGAATCGGAAAGAGCAATAGCTAAAGAGAATGAACTTAACACTGCTATCAGTGGTAACACCACTTCTATCAATGACCTTAAAAGTAAGGTAGATGTAATCAATGGTGAAGGAGTTGGCTCTATTAAACACGCTGTAGAGGATAGCAAACATTATACTGATGATGAGATTGCCAAACTGAAAGCATCTACATCTACAGACCTTACCAACACCCTTAAAGATTATGCCACTAAGAAAGATGTGGATGATAGAATTAAGGAGGTGATTGGTACAGCTCCAGAAGCCTTAGATACACTTGGAGAAATCGCTAGTGTACTTAATGGTAATGGAGATGCTATCGACGCTATAAACGGTGTACTGGTTGGTAAAGCTGATAAGGCTGATACTTATACTAAGAGTGAAGTAGATGCTACTGTAGCTGGTATTAACTCTGATATTGCCACTGAAACAAGTAGAGCTACAGCTGCTGAATCTACCCTAACAACTAACCTTAATACAGAGGTTAACAGAGCAAAGGGAGAAGAAGCAAGGATAGAAGCTAAGTTTGATGGTATGGCTACTGATGTGGCTAATGAGGTAACAAGAGCTAAAGCCGCTGAAAAAGCTAATGCTGATGCTATTGCTGCTGAAGTGAAACGTGCTACTGATGCCGATGTAGAACAAGCCGCCAATATTCTAGCCGAAACCAACAGAGCTAAGAACGCTGAAAAGGTTATTGGTGATAAGGTTGATGTGCTTAATGGTGATTCTACTGTAATAGGTTCTGTAGCTCACGCTGTAGCCGATGCTAAACACTATGCTGATGATGTTGTAGCTAAGGCTAATTCTGATGCTGATGCTAAGTACCAGCCTAAAGGGGATTACTTAACTGAACATCAAGATATTAGCGGACTTGCAACTAAATCGGAACTCACTACTGAAGCCAATAGAGCTAAGGGTGTTGAAGCAACTATAAATGATGATATTACTGCTCTTAGAACAGCTCTAAAGAACAGTATAAAGGTTGAGAATGAATCTTTAATTATAACTCTCTAATGACCTATGAATATTACTAAACTTAATCTCAATGGAGTAGATTACAATCTTACTGATAAAGATGCACAAAGTAAGATTGTATCTCTTCAAGAGAATACATATACTAAGGCTGAAGTTGATGCTGCTATTGATAATGTTGATGTAACAGACCAGCTAGCCGATTATGCAAAGAAAAGTGAGCTACCTACTGAATATGATGATACAGCCATTAAAGGTAGGATTAAGGCTCTTGAAGATAAAGAGGATAAAGATACTGTGTATGATGATACTGCTGTTAAGAATCGGATAGCTACTCTTGAAGCCATAGACCACAGCCAATACCTAACAGAGCATTAGGATGTAAGTGGCAAAGTTGATAAGGTTAGTGGTAAAGGATTATCCACTAATGATTACACAGATACAGATAAGGCTAAGGTAGCCGCTACTCCTTCTTTCTGGGTAGGCACACAAGCCGAATATGATGCTATTACAAATAAAGATAAAAACACATTCTATTACATAACTGAAGAGTAAGATGAATGGAACAAGTAAGGAACTGGTAGGAGTGTATAAAGAAAGCACTCCTATCAATTCCATATATAACGGAGCTTAGTTAGTTTGGGGTAAAAGAAAACCGAAGCCTATTAATAGACTTACTGGTAAATTCTTAGATAATTCCACTGAAAGTAATTGGTGGTACTATGCTAATGGAGCTGCTAACACTAATAACAAAGTAACTCTATCTGTTGATTCTACTACTAAACTCTTTGATATAGAAAGGGAATTAGAAGGGAACTGTAGCTATATGTTTTTCTATAACAATAGGCTAGAGAGGATAGACAATCTACCTATTACAAACAAAGTAACAGAAATAAGACAGATGTTTAATTGGTGTGAGAATATGACTTCAATTAATACAAGTAATTGGGATTTGTCTGGAGTTACAATGATAAATGAGTTGTTTGCTGAATGTGGCAAGCTAACCGAAATTGATGTTAAGAATTGGGATATTACCCACATCCCTTACTTAGTCGGAATCTTTTAGAATTGCAAGAGCCTAACTAGCTTGGATGTTAGTGGCTGGAATACTTCTAATGCAGCTAGTTTGGCTAGCCTTTTCTCGGGATGTCAGAGCTTAACTAAGCTGGACCTTAGCAATTTCAATACTTCCAATGTAACTAATCTGAATAGTATGTTTTATGGATGCTCCAACTTGGTAGAAATTGATTTTGGTTCTTTTGATGTTAGCAAGGTAACAGTTATGAATTATCCGTTTGCCTTCTGTAGCAAACTCACTACTGTAACTGGAGTATTTAAAGGAACAGTAGTAGATTTGGATTTGAGGAACTGCCCCCTTACTAATGAATCAGCTATGATATTTATAAATGGATTGGGAGTAGCCAATAAAACAATCACATTCAAGGCTTCCACTTACAACACTCTTACAGATGAACAAAAGGCTATAGCCACTAATAAAGGCTGGACTATTGCAAAAGTATAAGCACTAATATATTATGGAAACTAAACTAACTAAAGTATTTATAGACGGTAAAGAATATCTAGTTACCGATAAACAAGCTCAACAGATGTTAGAGGTAGTAAATAACAGAGTTGACGCTATAGAAAAGGAGATAGAAAATATGAAAGACCCTGCTAATTATTGGTTAGAAATACGATGAACATTTATAAAATTGTAGTAAACGGCACAGAGTATCAGATTAAAGATAAGGATGCTCAAAAGGTAATAGAGGCTCTTACAGAGAGAGTAGAGGAACTAGAAAACAATCAATTCAAGTTACAGATAATTGATATAGATTGATTATGTAGGATGATACTGTAATGGTAGATAAGGCTTCAGCTGATTATCTTATTAGAATCAGTGAGCCTTATTTATCAACCCTTACAACTGATTCCATAAATACTTTCTCCACAGTTATAGCGGATGGATTCAATATAAAGGATTATCCATACTTCTATTACAATTCCACTTCTAAAGATAGAAAACTCTATACTAAGGCTGGTAATACTATTCTCTAGAATATGGTATGCTTAACAGAGTATCTATCTAATGAGATTGGAGATTTAGATATTGGAGAAGTAATCACTATTCACTATGGAGATTGATAACCTATACTTATGGGATGATGCTTTAGAAGAAGAGAGGATGAATTTTATAGCATCCGAATTAGAAACTTTAAGATAGATGGCTGATGAGTTTGATGGTAGTGATTTTCTGAATAGCCTAGATGAGGATTGAAGCCTACATATACTGATTAGATTGTGATACAAATTACTGTATATAGATAGACAGAGGAAAAAATCTGATGAATTATGATGAAAGAAATTAGAAATACGAATAACGAAATAACACCTATTTTACCAGAATCCAGAACAGTAAGCGGATATGCCTTAGTGTTCAATAGTGATTCTAATGATTTAGGTGGCTTCACAGAGCGAATTAACCCGGATGCTCTTACTGGTGTGGTTGAAAAGTCTGATGTACTTTGCTTACTTAATCACAATGAGGATAAAGGTGTATTGGCTAGAAGCAATAAGGGAGAAGGAAGCCTAACCCTAGAGATAGATGAGATTGGGTTAAGATACTCCTTTGAAGCTCCTAACACAGCTCTAGGTGATGAGCTTTTAGAGGGATTGAAAAGGGGTGATATATCTACTAGTTCTTTTGCTTTTACTGTAGGTTCTGACACTTGGAGTAAGAAAGAGGATGGCACATACCTTAGAACTATCAATAGTATCAGTGAGCTGTTTGATGTATCTCCAGTATATAGAGCTGCTTATGATGCTACTTCTGTAAAGGTTGATTCTAGGGGATTAGACGCTATCAAGGCTAAAGAGAAGGAAGAACTAGCCAATTATTATACAGAACTTAGAAATAGAATCAAATGAACTCGCTGGAATTGATTGATAAGAAAGAACAGCTACAGATACAAGCTAATGCTATTGTAACTGAAGCTGAAAAGGAATCTAGGAAGCTCACTGATGAGGAATCCACTAGATTCAATGAACTTATAAAGGAGATTGAAAACACTGATGAAGAACTTAGAGAGATGCAAAACACTATTAAAAACGAAATAACAAATATTAGAAAAATGGAAAACTTTTCTTTAATTAAAGCTATCAAGGCTGTATCTGACAATCAGCCACTTGACGAAAGAAGTGCTGCTATGGTTAACGCTGGTGTAAATGAAATGCGTAAGGCTGGACTTTCTTTTAACGGACAGATTCAGCTTCCAGTAGAAGAGCGTGCTGATGTGCAAGCCACAGTAGCTACCGCTGGTATGGAAGCTGTTGCAACAGATAAACTTAACATCCTAGAGCCACTTAGGGCTAATCTTGTAATGGCACAAGCCGGAGCTAACTTTATGACCGGACTTGTAGGAAATGTAGCTATTCCTATGTATGATGGAACTACTGTAGGCTGGGAAGGTGAGATAGACCCCGCTAAGGATGGTGCTGGTAAATTCTCTGAAATTGAGCTTACCCCTAAACGCCTTACTGCCTTTATTGACGTATCTAAACAGTTCCTCCTTCAAGATTCTGTAAGTGCTGAAGCTATGCTTAGAAACGATATTGTAAAGGCTATTGCTAACAAACTTGAAGCTACTATCTTAGGTGATGAAGCTGGAAGTAATAAAGTACCTGCTGGTATCTTTAATGGTGCTACAGCCGCTACCCCTGACTATGATTACACTGTAGACGCTGAAGAAGCTCTTGAAGAAGCTAATGTATATGGAGAATATACCTACATTATGAATCCGAAAGCTAAGGCTGCTCTTCGCAAGGCTAAGAAAGGTGATAACGGCTTTGTAATGGAAGATGGTGAAGTAAACGGAATCAAGGTACTTTGCACATCTGCCGCTAAGGGTGTTGTACTTGGTAACTTCTCTGAATATGTAATTGCACAGTGGGGAGCTATTGATTTAACTGTAGACCCCTATTCACAAGCTGTTAACGGTAAAGTTCGCCTTATCATTAACGCTTACTTTGATGCTAAACCTAGACGCTCTGAAGCCTTTGTTGCTGGAGTAGTTGAGTAATAATTAGTGTTTTTAATCGGTGGAAATGGAGTAGGCTTAAATGTGCCTACTCTATCTCTACTCCAACTAACAATAAGCTATGTATATAACTAAAAATTTGGCTAAGAAACATCTACAGATAGATGAGGAATATAAGGATGATGATGAATACCTTTTACTCCTTATTCAAGTAGCTGAAGATGCTGTAGCTCAATCTCTAGGTAGACCCTTAGCTTCTTTGTTATAGAATGGTGTACTACCTAAAGCTATAGTACATTCAATCTTACTAATGATTGGTAATCTGTATGCAAACAGAGAGCCAGTTAGTTTTACTTCAGCTACAAAAGTTCCTTATACTTTAGAGTATCTGTTATCCCTATATAAACACTATTATTTCCCTTAATCTATGAGAGCTGGGTTACTAACAGAAGTTATATCAGTTGAGAAGCCGATTATAGGAAGTAATGAATATGGAGCTACCCCTACTCAATGGGAAACCTTTATAGGCAAGACTAAGGCAAATGTTACCTATACAAGTGGTAACAGACTTATAGAGAACAATGAAATATTCTTTGCTTATGAAGTGATTTTTACGGTAAGAATTTATCACCAGATAAATGAGCAAATGAGAATTATCTGGAAGAATAAAAAGTACCGTATCTTATCCATTGAAGAGGATAAATAGCTATAGAAACTAACTATTAAAACGGAGCTTATCAATGAGTAACGTACAAGTAGATGATACTTCAGTACAGAATCTCTTAAATGCTTTAGACGCTGATTCTACTAAGCAAATTCTATTTAAAGCCTTAAAGAAAGGTGGATAGCAACTAGCCAAACAAACTAAGGCACAACTAAAGGCTAAACTTGGCTAGGGTGCTACTACTCCTAACAGATGGAACGGTAAGACTATGGTTAGTGGTGTAAAGCTGAAAGCGGATTAGGATTACTGTGAAGTATCTGTGAGTATATTGGGAGATTTTAGGCTGAAGTTCTTTGAGCTTGGAACAGCACAAAGAAGGCTTAGGAGAGGTGGAGCTAACAGAGGTGCTATCAAGCCACTCTACTTCTTTAGAACAGCTAGATAGGCTGATGTAGGAGAAACAATAAACAATTCTATAACAGAATCATTAAGGCGAATTGAACGATGAGCGGACTAGAAATAGGTAAAGCAATATTTACCATACTTAAAGGAATCAAGAATGTATATCCACTTGTAGCCGAAAAAGGTACTACTTATCCTTTTGTAATTTATAGGAGAGTTAACTTACAACACTCCAACACTAAGGATAGGTTTAACTATTAGGAGTTGGCTACAGTAGAGATTATAGTAGCATCTTCTTCTTATGAAGAAAGTATTAAGATAGCTAGGGATGTTATGTATAAGCTGGAGCATACAAGAGGATTATACAATGATATAAGCATATCAGAAATAAAGATGATAAACGCGGAAGAGGATTTTATAGAAGATGCTTTTGTATAGAAGCTCACTTTTGCTATAGAGATTCTCTAACAATAAAGATTAAAGGGATAGAACGGAGTAATTAACCGTTTGAACAAAGTTTGTTGGTACTTTATCCCTTTAATCATTTCTATCAACCAACATCAAAAATCAACATCGATGGAAATTTGGAAAGCTATTAACGGTTATGAAGGCTTATATGAAGTAAGCAATATAGGCAATGTAAGGAGTTTGGATAGATAGATAAAATGCTAGAATGGCTTAATAAGGAATTTCAAGAGTAAGAAGCTAATTCCGAAAATTGATAAAGATGGTTATATGATAACTGCTCTTACAAAGGACTACAAACAGAAATTCTTTAGGGTTCATAGACTAGTAGCCACAGCATTTATAGACAATCCAAACAATCTATCAATAGTGAATCATAAGGATGAAAACAAACAGAACAACACAGTAGATAATCTTGAATGGTGTGATGTAAGATATAATAATACTTTTGGTTCAAGGATGGATAGTGTTACTGATAAACTATCAAAGATGGTAGGATAGTATGATAAGGAGGGAAACTTAGTCAATACTTATCTTTCTACTTAGGAGGCCGGAAGAGCTGGGTTTTCATAGAGTTGTATTAGTAGATGTTGCAATGGAGAATCAAAGACCCACAAAGGGTTTACTTGGAGATATTTAACTAAAACTAATGACTAATTAAAATATTAATATTATGGGAATCACAAAGGGAGGAGATTTAATGCTATTTGTTAACGGAAAGAGTATAGCCTTTGCTACTAATCACACTCTTTCTATTAGTGCCGACACTAAAGAAACATCCACTAAAGATAGTGGTGGACTGTGGCAAACTTCAGAAGTAGGAATGTTGAGCTGGAGCTGTTCTAGTGAGAATCTTATGGGTAATCCTATGGCTGGTATTGGCTACGATGAACTCTTTGAAATGATGGTAGCTAGAGAGCCTATTACTGGGGTGTTTGCTCTTGAAGGTAACTCTACTGATTACAATAAGGGTAAACTTGGTGCTGCTCCTACTGATGGATGGACTGCTAAAAGTGGTGATGGTTATACTGGCAAGATGATTATTACTTCTCTAGAAAAGAACGCTCCTAACGGTGAAAACGCTACTCTCAAAGTAGATTTTACTGGTGTGGGTGAACTGAAGAAGGTAACTGGAACTAAATCTATGAGCCTTCCTAAAGTTGGAGAAAAGGAGTAATCTGAATTGAAAAAATAAGAGTTTAGATGAAGATAAAGGTGCTACTTTTTTTGACAAAAAATAGCCTTAGAACTACTCTAAAAAAATCTGGTAGCACTAAGAAATCTAATCAAAAATACAAGTATATCCCTTTATACCTTTGTTTAGAGGGTATAGAGGGATTTACTTTTTTAACACTAACTATATGACAATTACAATAAACGACAAAGAGTATAAGCTGAAATACACTATCAGAGCTTTATTCATATTTGAACAAATAACTGGTAGAGCCTTTGAGATTAAAACTACAATGGATAACTACCTATTCTTTTATTCTATGCTTCTAGCCAACAATCCCGATTCTCCTTTAGATTGGGATGAGTTTATAGATGCTATGGATAATGATACTACCCTTATCAATCAGCTCAATCAAGTAATCTTAGATTCAACTAAAAAGAATGAGCTGTTTAATGAGGTAACAGATAACGGTGAAAAAAAAAGTTAAGTGTATCTGAACTGTATGCTATCTTAACTTTAAGGCTTCACTATCCGCCGGATTATGTACTAGATAGAATGGAGCTGTATGAAGTAAAGGCTATAATGGATTATGAGTTTTTATCTTATAAGGACAGTTGGGAACAAGCTAGATTAATCTCTTATCTTATAGCTTAGACCAACACCACAAAACAGTTAAAGCTAACTGATATACTTAAATTCCATTGGGAAGAGGAAGCTGATACATCTATTTCTAATGAGGATGTAGAGAGATTGAAACAGAAGGCTCAACAATACGAACAACTATATAAAGAATAACAATATGGCAAACGATTACATAGTTAGGCTACAAGGTTAGGATAATCTATCTGGTACTATTCGGAATGTGCAAAGAAGTATAACTGAACTGGGGGGTAGTGCTAACCGACTAGACACAATACAACAGAAATTTAACCGTATTGAGCAATCTTCAGCACCATTAAGAAAGAAGCTGAAGGATGTGAAATATCAGATGGAACAGTTAGCTATTACTGGTGATACTAGTAGTGAGCTGTTCTAGAGAATGGCACAAGCCGCCTAGAGGTATCAGTAGGCTCTAGATAGGGTTAATGATTCTACTAGAGGGGTTACTAACTCTTCTAACTAGATGAATGGAAAGTTAGGTAATCTAAAGGGTATAGCTACAGATATAGCTTCTAAAAGTGGCTTTGGTGGAATAGCTAGCCAACTTGGAGCATTAGTTACACCAGCTGGAGCCGCTACAGCCGCTATAGCCGCTGTGGGTGTGGTAATGGTTTAGGCTGGTAAATCAGCTGCTGAATTTGAAACACACTTAGACAGCCTACAATCACTGACAGGATTAAGTGATGATGCTATGAAAGATATATCTAGGGGAGCTGTAGAGATGAGTAAGGAGTTTAAGAGTAGTGCTAGTGAAATAGTGGATGCTATGAAGCTGATAGGTTCACAAGCTCCAGAACTCCTAGCTGATAAAGATGCTCTGATGGAGGTAACTAAAGCCGCCAATGTGCTTAGTGAAGCCGCCTAGATTGAAGTGGTGGATGCTGCTAAGGGTATCACTACTGTAATGAATCAAATGGGTGTTTCAGCATCCGAAGCATCCAATATTATAAATGTATTAGCCGCTTCATCTTAGCAAGGTTCGGCTGATGTTGCATACTTGAATAAGGCATTTGAGAAGGCTGGTACAGCCGCTAAGGGTGCTGGTATGAACTATGTGGAGTTATCAGCTGCTGTAGAAGCTATTGCTCCTAAGTTTAGTAGTGCTGATGTGGCTGGCTCACAGTTGGCTTCAACTCTACTTAAATTGTCTATGCAAGGCAATAATGATTTTAAGCCTGCTATGGTAGGTATGCAACAAGCCTTAGAGAATCTAGCTAATGCTGAAATGACTGATAGCCAGATTAAGGATTTGGTTGGAGAGAGTAATGTTACAATGCTGAAATCTCTTATAGAAGCTAAAGATACCTTTGCTGGCTATACTCAATCCTTAGCCGGGACTAACACAGCCTTTGAACAAATGGCTATCAATAATGATAACTTTGAAGGAGCTGTAACTAAACTTAAATCGGCTTGGGATGCTCTTATGATTACTCTAGGTTAGAGTGGAGTGTTATAGGGTATTGCTGATGGTGTTATGGATATTATGGGATTACTGAATGATATTATAAGTGTAATCTCTGATGTTATAAGCACCTTTGATTTATTTGGTGATGATGTTGTAGGCAACTGTAACATATCTAAGATGTAGATATAGGTGCTATCCGATGTGATTAAAGGTATTGGCACAGTGTTACAGATAGTGGTAGCTGTAGTGGCTAAAGCCTTCAATGCTATCAAGGATGCCGCTACTAATGTAGCCAATGGAATACAAAATAAATGGAATCAGCTTAAAGGAACTCTAACAGATAACGCCTTTGTTTAGAACTTGGCTAATGCTTGGACTGCTGTTTATAATAAGGCTGTGGAGATTATAGGTAGGCTTAAAAAGCTATGGAATGAGTTTATGTAGTGGCTTGGATTGGAGAGTAAATCTACAAATGTACCAGCTCCTATTAAGACCGCTCCAGTTAAAGGAGGTGGAGGTAACACTGCTACAGAACTACCTACAGATACTCACACTGATACTACTGTACCTACTGTTAAAGGAAGTGGTAGAGCTGGTAGTAAAGGAGGAAGCACTACTAAAGCTCCTACTTATGAAGCCAACAGTTTAGCCGCTCTAGAAAGTGCTTATCAGAGCTTGAACAATGAGCTTAAAAATACTGTGGTATCTGATGAAAGGCTAGCTGAAATCAATAGAGAGAAAGCCGCATTAGAGGAACAGATTAAACAGCTCAAAATTAGAAACGGCTTATTAGTTGAGAAGGAAGAGAAGCCGAAAGAGGTTAAACCAGAAGCTAAGGAGGGTTCTTTAGCCTATGTATAGAAACAAATATCTGATAAGACAGCTCTTCTTAAAATGGAAGTGGTTGGCTCTGAAGAGTGGAAACAGTTATCTACAGAGATAGCAAAGTTAACCGATGAACAACACGAAATAGAGATTAAGGTTAATGGTGAAACTGTAAAGAGCCAATTTGAATTAGCTGCTGAAGCCGCTGAAGCATATAAAGAAAAGATGGATGCTACTAGGGATGTTATTGGTAATGTTGGTAGTGCCTTCTCTTCTTTAGGTAATGCTGTTGGTGGTAGTGCTGGGAAGATGCTTGAAATGGCTGGATAGACGGCTTAGGCTGTAGCTCAAATTATACCGTAGGTTATGGCTCTTATTGGAGTGAAAGAAGCTGAAGCCCTAGCAAGTGGTACAGCATCCGCAGCATCACTACCATTCCCGGCTAATATTGCTGCTATAGCATCTATCATAGCCACTATAACGGCTCTATTCGCTTCCTTTGCTGGTAGCTTTGCCGATGGTGGTATTATCAGTGGTGGCTCTTTTCACGGTGATAAAATGCTAGCTAGGGTAAACGCTGGTGAAATGATATTGAATCCGATGCAACAGAGTAATCTCTTTAATGCTCTGAATAATGGTGGTGCTACTGGTGGAATGAAAAATGTAGAGTTTACTATCAGTGGTTCTAACCTTAAAGGATGTATGAAGAACTATGATAGTAAGATGTCTAAACTGAAATAATATAATGATTCTGTTGGTACTCCTTAAAAGGGATGCCAACGGAATCAATCTAAATATACAAGGTATGTCTAAATATACTAGTGAATTTACTTCAATAGAAGGAATAACTTATAAGGTTGATATATCCACAGAGAAGGGTACTAAAACGGAAAACTTTGTATTAGGTGGCACTCCTTTTGTTACTGAAATGGATAGTGATGGTAAAACTATATACGCTCCTATTAAGTCTAGTGGAGCTACTATAGAAATGCTTACTTCATCTATGCCTTTTGATTTATACAGTAGCAAGACAAAGGGAGCTAAGGTTACTCTTACAAACACTACTAAGAATGTGGTGGAATGGGTTGGATATATTACACCGTGTGCCTATGATATGGGATTAGATGAACATAAGGAAGTAGTAGAGATAGAATGTGTTGATGGCTTGGCTGTTCTACAAGATATGCCATACCGCTCAACTAGTAAGGAGGTAGATACATTTCTAAATATTGTGTTCAAATGCCTTAAAAGAGCCGGATGTTTTAAGAATCTGTATGTTACTGACAATATACAATTCTCTTCTAGTGGTACTGATTCCATAATGTCTAAGCTAAGGGTATCTGAAGCTAATTTCTTTGAAGAAAAGGATAGTGAGGCACAGTTAGATGATTCTGTTGCTTGGAGCTGTTATGATGTGTTATATGAGGTAATGTAGTATATGGGTTATACTATCACTGCTGAAGGTGAGAATGTCTATATACTAGATTATGACGCTATAGTTAAAGGTAGAACTAATTACTTTAGATACTCTCTTACTGGCTCTACTATTGGTAATCCTACTAATGTTACACTATCTTCATCTAAATATATAGATGGTGATTCACACGCTGAAAACGGTGCTAAGATTACTCTTGATGAGGTATTTAATCAAGTAACTGTAATAGATGAGTTTTATGAGATTGATAGTTTGGTTGATGGTTTGGATAGTAGTAAGAACTATACCAACATTACAGCTAGCTATGATACCGATTTGAAAAACTGGTTTAAGAATGACAGCCGTTTTTTAGAATCGGAAGTGTTTACTGTTAAGAATAAGGCTGGAGTTGATGAGAGCTTTTTTGTTACTCTTACTAAGGCTGATGATGGTAAAATATTCTTTGTAATCGGTAAGTTCTACCAACATCCTATGATTACCACTAAGCACTACAGCCACAATTACACTTATCCTTCTCTGATAGCTGATAGTAACTTTAATCCTATGATGTATTCTAAGATATGGGGTGCTAAAGGTGCTAATGTTGTAGGCTATTTCACTAAACAGATTGACAGTAGCAAATACAATATCTGGAGAGCTGATATTACTTATAACTGGGATGGCTAGAGTAAGGATGTGAAATTACAACAGTTTGGATAGCTAGCCAATATAGCCAATATCGGAAGTAAGAAGCTGGTGAACTATGTGCTATGTTTGAATCAAGATACTAACCATATAGCACACGATAAAGTTAAGGATTATCCATACTTTACAATTAAGAAATCTGTACCTACTATCTTTGGTGGTGATGGTGGATATATAGTTATTAAAGGCTCTATCATTAGGCACTATATGTATAATGCTCCTTTTCCGATGAATGGCACTGTTTATAGGCACGGTGATACTAAGAAAACATCTATCTATGCAAATGAGGGATATATCTGGGCTTAGTTGAAATGGGGTAATTACTATTGGAAGAATGAAGGAGATTATAAGACACTTGGAGAATGGGTAACAACTCCTTCATACTTTAAAATCTTCTATGGTAATCCTACAGCTGAAACTAGGGTTGATGATTGGCAAGATAAAGAAGTACCTTTTTATAATAACTGTGGCTCTTTGTGGGGTGTCGATGAGAATGGCTACTATGTGCCAACTCCACCAGACGGTAACTTAAATGGAGAGGTTGAGCTTATTGTATTTGCCAATAAGGACACTAAAGGCAAATGGGCAAGGAACAATAAAAAGGATAAGAAGAATAGCTATAGTGGCTATCCACCTAAAGTAATGATGTTTAAAGATTTGGATATTACAGTAGGCTATTCTGATGATGCTATGAATGAAGACGCTGCTTCAGCTGATACTTACTATTGTGCTGATAACTCCACTATGGATAATGTAAGACCTATGGAGGATATTAAGTTTAAGATTTGTAGCTTTGACAATAAAACGCCTAGTTACTCTACAGTTGATTATCTTGATACAAGTGGTAAGAGCCAATACTTAGATTTAACCTATAATCTAGCCACTAAGAAATCACTTAGATAGGAACACCACTTAGTTTATAAGCTGATTAATCAGTACACAGAGCCTAGAGCCATTCTAGAGTTTAATCTAAAGAGATAGCTTGATATTAAACCGTATTCAGTATTAACCAACAAGACCATTAGCGGAAGGAAGTATATAGTGCAAACTATAGCCAATGATTACCGTTATGGAATCGCTTAGGTTGAACTGATTGAAAAAACTGATAAATACGATGAGATTGATTAAATATGATGGAGTGAATAAAGTACAGACTACTTCTAACAGTAGTGGAGGTAGTTCTTCCGGCTCTAGTGGTGGAGGTGCTTTAAATAGAACAATATGGGGATAGGATGATATTGGTGATGATGTTGATGGAAGTATGACTGTTAACGGAAATGTATCTATTAAGTGTATAATTCCACCTACTTATGATGATGATGAAGATAATGATGGAGAGGATGAGGAATTAGAAGAAGGTGGTGGTAATCTGGATGTAGAGTTAAAGATTACATCTAAAGAGGTTGAATCTGATAACATCTTTGCTAAGGAACATCTGTATATTCCACATCCTACTACTAAGGTTAAAACGGATATTGTTGAACTCTTAAAAGGATATGATAGCCGGATTAGCACCAACACCACTAACATAGCATCCAATAAAACGGATATAGACGCTCTAAAGGGTAGAGTTGGCACTAATGAAACCAATATAAGTAATCTATCCACATCCGTTACCAATCTTACTACATAGGTATCTACAAACACTACAAACATAGCCACTAACACTACCAACATTTAGAATAATGCTGATGAGATTGAGAAACTGAAACAGACTATTTCTAATGGTGTTTCAGATGATACAATTAAACAGCTGATTAATCAGTTGGCTATTTCTAAGTATGGTAGCTACAGTAATCCTATAGTCCTTATAAGTGGAAGATTGAAACACTTTACAAGTGGTAGTAACTGGCTGTTTAGCGGACACTAGAATGATAAGATAGGCTATATACGCTGTGATTGGAGTGGTGGACTTATGACAATGAAATTTGATGCTTATAATGCTAAGGTACATATTGATAGTGTTATAGCCACACAGTATAGAAGTGTTGATACTTAGGATAATGTAGATACTGTTTCTATGAAAGGTAGGAGTGATGGAGCGCATTGGTTTGAGTGTAGAGTAGATAATGATTATGATACAAAAGAAATCTATATAAGGGAGTTTCACGAAGGAGATTCAAATAATGATACTTGGGTATCTGATACTTGGGATGGTGGAGGAGGAATCAGAGAGGTTAATATAATCGCTACTGGCTATATTGAACTTCTACCAGATACAACTACTTAATAATTAACTAATTTAAAGCAAATGGAACAGAAATGGAAGGATTTGGGAGTTAAGGATAAAATCTAGTATGTTATGGCTATTATCCTTATTGCTTCCGGCATTATCTTAGCCTTTTTATCCTTTGGACTGATTCACACTATTGCTACTGGCTCACTTATCTACATTTCACAGTGCTTTATTACAGCTGGTGGAATATTCGGAGTAAGCATCTACTTTAAGAGTAAGATAGGAGAGTTTTCTAGTGATACTGTGAAAAAGTTGGAGAGGATGATAGATGAAGCCTTTGATAGACACAATGAAGATTTACACTAATGAAGCTCACTTTAGATAGACGGTATAAGAAAGATACCTACAGTATAGGTAAGCTCTATGTGGATGGTGTCTACTTTTCGGACACGGTGGAAGATAAGGATAGAGGATTAACTGATAAGGATTCTCTTGATAAGATTAAGAGTGTAAAGGTATATGCTAAGACAGCTATTCCATTAGGCACTTATAAGATTACTATGGGTGTGATAAGTCCTAAATTCAGTCAGAAAGCCTATTATACGAGCTTCTGTAATGGGAGGATGCCTAGATTACTCAATGTAAAGGGATTTGATGGAATCTTGATACATAAAGGGGTAAATGCTGATAGTAGTGCTGGATGTATCATAGTAGGTAAGAATACAGTTGTAGGAGGTGTAACTAATAGTTAGTATTACTTTGAGAAACTGTATAAGCTACTAGATGAAGCCTATAAGAGAGGTGAGTAGATAGTTATTGAGATTAAGTAAGTGTTAAATCCTACTCTATGCTTTGTAGAGTGGGATTTTTTGTGTAATTTTGCACCCTAGCACTTGGAGAAGTGCTATTAATACTCCTTTCTTAGTGAATATGATGCTGATTTGAACACTCAATGAACTATCTAATTCAATAAGATATGGTACTAACTAATAATCATTTTGAGGCTCTGAAGTCGATAGGCTTTGACCTCGTAGCAGACAAGGGAGTGTTAACAGAGTATTTCGGAACAATTCGTACCGAAGCACACTTTTTCAAAGTGGAAAACGGTGCTATTGTTGCTACTAAAACTAAGGCTGAAGTAGCACAGAAAATGATGGCTTGGGCTATCAATAAAGGCGTTGAAAACGCTTCTGTGGAAATCTGTAATATGCTTGTAAAGGCAGCTACAGACAGAAAGACCGCTATTCTGGAAGCTCAAAAGGCTACCGTTGATGCGGACTTAGCAGCAGCTAAAGCCGAAGTAGCAAGACTTGAAGCTCTTAAGGCTCAAGTAGGCTAAGATACTCCTACTCACTAGAGCCAGTGGATTATTCTGCTGGCTCTTTTTATTGTTATATGGTAAATTCTTACTAACTTTGTACTATCATTCAGTAGTTAGTTATTGTATGCGTAGAATACTCTGCTATTGGAGTAACTAACAATCTAACGAATATGCAAGTATTTGACATTCTGAAGAAGCTGAATGAGGTTAGCGAAAATCCTCACATTGGCTACCGCTTCCGTTTTACGGATGCAATCTACAACTATCTCACTGAGAGCAATTATCTGGATTCCGATTCAGATGTAGAAGCTCCAGTAACAAAGGAGCAAATTGTAGAAGGCATAGAGGAATTGTGTGATGATTTGCACAATGCCGCTTACTTCTTTGATTCTCTTATTGAGGATATAGAGAAGGCTGAAAGTGAGGATGAGATAATAGACCTTCTTTGTGAAGAGCCTAATCTCTAAGCTAACTATGGAGCTGGTAGGTGTATTCTTATCAGCTCCTTTTTAATAAGAAAGATATGGCACTATTAGAAAAGATATTAGAACAGATAACGCCTATAGAAGTCCTACTGAATAAGTTGGATGAGTTGGCTACATACAAGTATAAAGGCACATTCAGCTTTAAGAGTGGTTCTACTGTAGAGTTTATAGGAGCGTTGAACAGTGCTAACAATATACTGATATATCCAAACAGTAAGATTATTAATGAGCTTAATACATCCTTTATAGACCTTATGAGGATTGATTACGGATATGGGAGTAAGCGATTAGTGCCTATTGTAATTATAAGGAATCTGATTGATATAGCCGCCTTCCTATATGCTTATACTATATATGAGGATAAGAGTGTGTTTCTAAGACGATATAAGAAAGGTAGGAGTATTAATCAGTTTGATTTAGGTGGGAAGCCTTTGAGTTATGGGAAGCTAATAGAATGGTTGGATAGTAGGTATAATGGATTACAGAAGCTGTATAAGTATTGCTGTACCTATGTTCATTCCGGCTATGATTCTAATAAGGCTAGTAGTGCATTTGATTATACTGTAGATACTGGCTATATTGGATTCTTAGGTAAGGAATATAAGCTAAAGGAAGAGGACTTTACAGAGTGGCTTGTAGAAGGAATGATAGACAGAACTATATTTGACTATGAGGAAGAGTGTGATATAGTTGGTGCTTGTATATGGGTTAACCAGATACTCACTAATCTTATTGATGAGGTGAGGAAGATAGCTGATGAGATAGAGAACAAAGATTAGTTTTATGGTGTGATACTCTATCTTGAAACAGTTATAGATATAGTGGGTTTAGATGTAGCCTACATTAGATGGACTACTAGAGCCGATGAAGAAAGAGATTGATAATACTTAGATATATTGCTTAAATTGCTAGAGAGGGGATATTAGAGCTAATAGGGCTATGGGGTTAAATTTTATGGGTGAGAGGTCGCTAACCACAGCCCCCCGACATTTTTACAGATTTGAGTTTCTAAAATCTGAAAAGGCTACATTATTACGCTATAACTACCTACTGGAGCTATAAACTACTTCAATTTGAGCCGGAGAAACGGCTGAAAGAAGTTAAATAACGTTAACAAAATTTAGCGACAAAACGCCAATATTGAGCAATCTTACAGTAAATCAATATCTTAGTAATATGTACCTATGTGAGTGTTTGTTA
>PPYE01256281.1_pt1 | contig 59973 bp, 51 predicted proteins | sample 1559881 | NCBI WGS metagenome assembly PPYE01 (sample SAMN08240022, study PRJNA423297) | Human gut metagenome, whole genome shotgun sequencing project.
TTTGCGTGGTGCTTCTTTTTTTACTTAAGCTTTCTTTTTCCCCCGGTAGAACCGGGGGTTTTCAACTGTTGCGTGACAACGAAGCGCAGAGAGTCGGTAAAACGACTCTCTGCGTTTTTGTTTTAGCAAAAATAAAAAGAGCCGCCGAAGCAGGCAGCTCAAAAAATTTTTTCTTGTCTTTTCGTGTTTATATTACCACAAAAACGCCGATTTGTCAAGTCTTGTAATCCCCTGCCCCGTGAGGTATTAAGTATACGGAGGTGTTTTGAAATGAACAACATGACTGCACTGGTGAGCTGTTTTGCTCGGTATTACCACACAAAAACTGACGAAGCAAAGATCTTTGACGACCCGCTCGCGGGAGAGATTCTGAGTGAAAGTGAAAAGAACGCGATAGCGGAAAACATGAAAAACGGCATCGCATTTTTTGACCCGAATTACAGTGGCGGCGACCCGCTCGGGCGCGTTATGAACGGCTTCATCGCGCCGAGTGTAATCGCGCGCTCCGCATTTTGCAAGCGGCATATGGAAAACGAGATAAGACTCGGCGCGCGGCAATATGTCATCGCCGCCGCGGGCTACGACACATTGGGATATAAAATTGACAGAGATATCAAAGTATTCGAGCTCGACCGCCCCGAGATGATTGAAGACAAGGTAAGACGCATTGACGAAGCTGGAATCGACCGCGAAAATATCAGCTATGTCGGCTGCGACCTCGGCAAGGGTTTTATCCCCGCTCTGCTAAATGCGGGATATGGCCCTAAGGAGAGGACATTTTTCAGCCTACTCGGCATAAGCTTTTATCTGACCCAAGACGAGTTCGCACGCTGCGTTAAAATCCTGTTTGAAAACTCGGCGAGCGAAAGCGCGCTCGTGTTCGACTTCCCGAATGACCGGGACTGCACCCGGGAGCAGAAGAACAGACTGCTTGCCGGCGGCGCGGGCGAAGAGATGAAAGCGCGATACTCACACACGGATATCGAGCGCATCGCGGGAGAAGCGGGCGCGCTCGTCTATGAGCTTGCGGACAGCGGCGATATTGACCGCGATTTCTTCAAGGCGCACAACGAAATGAAAAATGCAGAACCGATACTCGCCCCCGAGGGAGTCAGCTATTGCCTGATGGTCAAAAAGGACGGGCAGTATTGATAAAAAAGTATTGATAAAGCGCGTTTTTTTGTTGCGTAATAAGCCGGAATGTGATAATATATTGTCGATGAAATATTCAATTCTTTGTTGGAGGCAATTATATGGATCAAAGATTACAGCCCTTATTCACTCCGTGGAAGATCGGCAACTGCGAGATCAAGAACCGCATCGTGCTCACGAGCATGGGCGGCACCGACCTCTTCGGATGGATGGAGAAGAACCACTTCGATAAAGACGGCGCACGCTTTATCATGGAAGTCGCGAAGAACAACGCGGGTCTTGTTCTCCCCGGATGTCAGCCGGTCTACAACCCCATGTTCGGCCAGTGGCTCCACAAGAACAAGAAGATGTATGCCGACCTCAAAAAGTGGACTCCCGAGCTCCACAAAACCGGCGCGAAGCTCTTCGTTCAGCTGACCGCAGGCTTCGGCCGCTCCTTCACCATCAGCGAAATGATGGAGAAGCTCTACACCAACCCCGCGCTGAGAGTCCTCAGCAAGCCCTTCATGGATCTCGACAAGATCACGGCTTCCGCGAGCCCCTCGCCCAACCGCTGGTCTGATAAAGTTCCCTCGAGAGAGATGACCAAGGCTGAAATCAAGGAGTTTGTCAATGCGTTCGCAGAGAGCGCAAAGATGCTCAAGGACGCAGGCGTTGACGGCGTTGAGGTTCACGCAGTCCACGAGGGCTATCTGCTCGACCAGTTCACCCTTAAATATGTCAACAAGCGCACCGACGAATACGGCGGCTCGTTTGAGAATCGCTATCGTTTCGCAGTCGAGGTAGTTCAGGCTATCAAGAAAGCCTGCGGCGACGACTTCCCGGTCTCCCTGCGCTACAGCATAATTTCCAAGACCAAGGGCTTCCGTCAGGGCGCTCTCCCGGGCGAAGCTTATACCGAGGCCGGACGCGACATGGCAGAGTCCGAGAAGGCTGTCAAGTATCTTCAGGATGCCGGTTATGACTGCCTCAACTGCGACAACGGCACATACGATGCATGGTACTGGGCTCACCCGCCCATCTACATGCCCGAGAACTGCAATCTCGAGGATGTTGAATACATCAAGCAGTTCTGCGACATTCCCGTTATCTGCGCCGGCCGCCTCGATCCGAGAGTTGCCGCGGACGCGATAAAGGAAGGCAAGCTTGACGGCGCAGGATTCGCGCGTCAGTTCCTCGCCGATCAGGAGTGGGTCACGAAGATGATGAATGACGAGGAGGATGACATCCGTCCCTGCATTCTCTGCCACAACGGCTGCTTCAACATGTGCCACTACAAGGGCGTGCCCAACGACCAGGAGCTTTCCGACAGCCTGCATCTTTCCCGCTGCGCTATCAATGCCGAGACGATGCAGTGGAACAAGCACTACATAAAGAAGACCAACTCGCCCAAGACCGTCCACATCGTCGGCGGCGGCATCGGCGGCATGGAGGCTGCCCGCGTGCTCAAGCTCCGCGGACACAATCCGATAATCCACGAGAAGAGCGACGTGCTCGGCGGAACATTCATCCCCGCGAGCGCAGAGTCATACAAGGGCAAGCTCCGCGACCTGCTTGACTGGTACAGACGCCAGATGACGAAGCTCGGCATCGAAGTCAGACTCAACGACGAGATAAAGGATATCGCGGCGTTCGGCAGCGATCCCGTCATCATTGCGACCGGATCGACCCCGAGACTCCTCAGAAGAGTCCCCGGCTACGAGAAGATGATCGAGGGCTGCGACTACCTCAACGGCGCAGAAGTCGGCAACACCGTAGCTGTTATCGGCGGCGGACTGACCGGATGCGAAATAGCCTACGAGCTCGCTCTCCAGGGCAAGAATCCGATCATCGTCGAGATGAAGGACGACCTTATCAGCCAGACCGGCGTCTGCCTTGCAAACTCCTCTTATCTCAGAGAGTGGTTCGCCCTGCACAAGACTCCCGTCTATCTTGAGACGACACTCAAGGAAGTCAAGGACGGCTCTATCGTCTGCACCGGCAAGGACGGCAAGGACATCAACATCGACTGTGACTCCGTCATCAGCTGCGCGGGCTATATCCCCGCTCCGCTTGCCGAGAAGTCCGGCAACGTTCACCTCGTCGGCGACTGCCTTGCAATAGGCAACCTCCGCTCCGTCGTGTGGCGCGCATATGATGTTGCGATGAAGATCTGAGTTAAACAACAAATAACAAAGCTGCAATTCACGGTTTTATCCATGGATTGCAGCTTTCTTTTTATATCACATTTGTTTATCAGCCCACGCAGGCGATAAGATCCTTGACTGTCTTGGCGGTGAGTATCGCTCTCTCGGGGATCTTCACCCCGAATGTGTTTTCCATATCCGACGCGACGCTCATAAGGTCGAGCGAACTCAGACCGATATCGGTTCTGAGGTTCGCCTGCTCGGTAATTTCGGCAGGGTCGATATAGACATATTCGCAGATTATTTTGGCAATCTTTTCAAGCATAACTGTCTCTCCTTTTTAAGATTAAAGTATATCGAGTATCTCGCCGAGCGTCCTGTCAGGGTTCTCCGCGCCGAGAAGCAGGGCTCGAACGGTCTTTTCATGCAGGGCTTTTATATGCTCAGAGGTTATCATATTCGTGCGGTGCATATACGAAAATTTGAAGCAGCCGCTGTGCGCGTCGTACATTGCGAAGCTGTAGAGCGGCATGATGTATCTGCCGAGGCTGTAGCCCGTGAACTCATAGTCCCAGCCGTTCATCGTGTCTTTGCCGAGCGGGAACCACGAGAACATCATCGAGGACGACGCGGCTACCGGGCTGTAATCAAACAGCTTTCTCACAAGCTCGCGGCACTCGAGATAGGGGTAATCCATGTGCCTGAACAGGGTCATCTGAAGCTCCGCCATCTTGTCGAGAGCCTCACTGAAGGTCAAACTCTCGGGCAGAACTATTCTCCACGGGAGGGGCTCGGCAAGCGTGCCGCCGGAGCGCTTCTCGCTGAGGGTTCTGCGGCGGGTGCAGAGGGTGACGAAATAAGAATCGTTCGTTCTGTAGTTTATCTTCGAGATATGCAGGCGCATTGCAAGCTGGACAAGGCACTCGGGGCTGACGCCGCTCGACTGAATGAATGCGAGTATCTTGTCACTGTCCTCTTTCGAGACATCGTATCTTGCAAGCTCCGCCTTGTCGTGTATCGGGTCGAAGCAGGACGGTGCTCTGAGGGACGGATCGTGCTTTCTTTTGCGCTCTTTTTCGAGCAACTCGGGGCCGTGAACTCCGGCATAGAGCGGATCGCCGTCCTTGAGGAAAAACTGAGTATAGAACTCCTCTTCCTCTTTCATCTTCTTTTCGTCCGCGACTATGGCGAGCTCTTTTCTTATCGTCTTTTTGTATTCGCCGAGCGGACGCGGCATGGGCTTGCCGTTTTTCAGGTGGTCATAGACTCCGAGCAGATCGGAGAAGAACACAAAGACCGCCGCGGCATCCATGCACAGATGGGTGATGTTGATATATATTCCGTAGCCGCCGTCGAACGAGCGGAAGAATATAATGCGAAAATCCTCGCCTTTCAAATGCCGTATGGGTCTGCGCGCATCAGCGGTGAGATAAGCCTGCTGTTCCTCTTCGGTCGAAAAGGTCACGACCGGCACATCGTCAACAACATATTTGTCGAGGAAATACTGATAGAACTCCCCGTGTTCTTTATAAAAGCGCAGCCTCATGCAGTCGTTGCGCTCTATTTCTATATTCAACGCCTTTTTGAGCACATCGAAGTCTATCGGCGTGTGCGTGACTATCGACATGGGTATCTGAATGACCTGCTTGTGAAAGAAGCTGTATTTGAGCATGAAGTTTATCATCTTCTGCGAGGGGATGAGCTCAAATACCTCTGTTCCTGCCTTCGGTTTCACTTTTCTCTCCTCCTCAGCCCACAACGGTTTCTTTTCTCTTTATTTTGCCGCTCGAGGTCTTTTCAAAAGGCTCATCGCGGAATCTCAGCTCCGAGACAAAATGCGAGGTCTTTGCGCCCGCGTTTATCTCGTCCATGCGGCGCTCTATCTCGGCGGGGATATCCTCTATCCCCTCCTGCTTCGCGTGCTCGAAATCGGGATATATCTCGGCGACGATGCGGTCGTTTTCGCCGTAAACCACGACCTCGTCAACTATATTCAATTTTTTGAACTTCTTCTCAATCGCCTCGGGAGAGACGTTTTCGCCGCTCGAAAGGATTATCAGATTCTTGACTCTGCCGGTGATGAACAGCTGCCTGTCCTCGGTGACATAGCCGATGTCGCCCGTCCTGAACCAGCCGTCCTCGGTGAACATCTTCGCCGTCTCCTCGGGCATTTTATAATAGCCGAGCATAATCGTCGGAGTCTTTATCTGGATCTCGCCGTTTTCGGTGCGGACATCGCAGATATTTATAACCCTGCCGACGGACTCGGTAGAAACGCCTCTGTCGGGCACGGAAATGCGGCAGCCGACCTCGGTCATGCCGTAGCCCTGGCGGAGCATTATGCCGAGCTTGTCATATTCCTCGACGAGCAGCGGATCGAGATATGCGCCACCCGAAACTATCCAGTTGAGGTTCTTGCCGAGCACGATTTTTGCCGCCTCGGCGGGAGTGATATCCGAATTTTTCGCCGCGGTTATCTTTATGCGCTGGAGCAGATGCTGAGCTATCATCGGAACGACGCGCATGGCGTTGGGCTCAAAGCGCTGAAGATTCGGGACGATATCGCTGAGATTGCCGTTGAGGCAGACCTGAACGCCGTCGCACAGGTTTTTCAGATAGTCGCCCGAGAAGCAGTAGATATGGTGCATCGGGAGCACCGAGAGGGTCGAGGTACGCTCGCTGAAAATATTAATATATTCTTTGTACATGATGTTGCCAACGAGGGCGTTGGTCGAGAGCATAACGCCTTTTTTGACCCCGGTCGTGCCGGAGGTGAATATTATGACCGCGCACTTGTCGGGATCGACTTCGTAGTCGGAGAGGGGCGCGTATTCGCTCGCCGCCGAATATTTTTCATAGATACCGGCGAAGAAGTTCTCGTCCGAGAGGTCGACCGCATGCTTTATCTTCGGGCAGTTTGCCATGACCTCGCTGACATTCTCGGAAAATGTGCTGTCATAGAGCACCATGTCGATATCCGCGCGGTCGAAAAGCTCCGACGCTTCTTTAGCGGATATATCGGGCGCAAACGGTACAACGACGCTGCCGCTCATGAGTATTCCGGTGATACAGGTTATGTACTCGTAGTTCGTCTTGCTGACAACGGCGACATGCATGCCCTCTTTCGATATGCTTCTGATCCAGCGGCAGACCGCTTCGCTGTCCGTTTTGACGCGGACATAGCTGCGCTCTTCGACCGCGCCGTTTCGCACGAATTTTATGAATATCTCTTCTCCATACTTCTCCGCCGAAGCGCATAACAGCTGTCTGACGCTCGGCGTTGCATTTTTCTTTTCCATTTCTCCTCCGTGATGTTCCGTCATTTTGGCTCCGCCCCGCGCGGAATATATTTTCCGCTACAAAAGGGTAAAAGCCGAGATAAATTTAATTTATAACAGTGCATAAACAAAGTCAATATAAGGCGCGGTTAAGTTTGGTTAAAAAAAGTTAAATTTGTATTGCATTTATAAAGTTTAAATAAACGCCAAAAATGCAAAAAAGCCGAAAGTGCTTATATATCAAGGCTTCCGGAGATAAAAAAGGCTGTTCCGAAACGGAACAGCCTGAAAATCACAATGTTATATTCTGTTTATTTTTTGACCTTTTTCGAGCGCAGAGCGAGCAGGATAATATGAAATATCAGCTCAGCCGCGGGGATTGCAAAAAGGATAGCAAAATAGAGCGTGTTGTTCGTTTTGAACGGCGCTGCGATGCCGAAGCTCGGCGGGAGGAAAGCCATCATCAGCGGATAGAACAGGCTCATGAGGTCATTGTAGAAGAAGCACATCATCAGCGCATAGGCGGAGCACACGAGCGAAATCGACCAGAACACCGTTCCGACGACAAGCGGACGCTTGTTCATGCGCTTGAAAATAATATAGACAAACGCCGCGAGCAGGAACAGACCAGCCGTTGCAAAGCCGGGCTTTCTGCTGCTCTTGCCGTCCATCATATGCGAAAAATTGAAAACGACGGAAAGCGCATAAGTTATTATAAGAATTATCGTCAGTATCACACTTTTGGGATCGTGCTTTTTCTTCATGGTGACGCTCCTTTTTACCGATATTTACAAAATAACTTTACAATATCTGGAGCGTTTTGTCAACACCGTTTTACTCGATTTTCAGCACATTTTCTATCATTATTTTTCCCGCGTCGCGCAGGTTTTCAAGCTGTTTTAGCGCCTCGGTGCACGCCTGGCGCAGAGCCTCGTCATCGCCTGAGTCGAGATATTCCCTGAGACTATTTATGTTTATCTCGATCTCATCCATCGAGCGGTGGACGAGCAGAATGTGCAGAATCTTTTTTGAATCTCTCCATTCGCTCTCGACTTTATCAAGCGCCTGCTCCTCTCCCTCCCCGGCATCGACGGCGGCGAGCAGGGATTTGAGATCCGTTATCAGCTCACCGGTCTTTTTTGAAAATATGAACTGCGCACCGATGCTCGTAGTCAGAGTCAGGGCTAGCAGAACAAGTGCCGTCGCAAAGCGTTTCATACTTTTTTCTCCTTTTCGACTATAACAGCGTTTTTGTCGCGGTCAACGGTCATTATCAGCACATCTTCGACCGTCAGCCCCTTTGCCCTGAGCAGGCGTTTGAGTTCTCTGTCGTTCATGCTGCAGTCGTCGTAGTGCTCGCGTATCACTTTTCCGTCGCTGACGACAAGGCACGGCATGCCGGGATCTGGCAGCGAGAGCTGCAAAGTCTTTGCGGTCAGCGCATTTTCATCGGGCTTGAGCATGACCGAGAGCTTGCCGTTCGTCTCAAGCACGGCATAGCCGACTGTCGAGATATCAAAAACATCCTTTTGCCGCAGCGCCGTCAGAAGATCGTCAACGGTATAGCGCAGGCGTTTTATCTCTTTTTGATCGATCTTGCCGTCGCGTATGACTGTCACAGCGTTGCCCTCGAGCAGCCTGCGTGCGCCGCGGCTCTTCATGGAAATGACCGAGCTGATTATTTCGAACGCCACGAGCAGAAGCACCGCGACGACGGAATTGAGCAGCGGGATATCCGTATCCTGCATAGGTATAGCCGCGATTTCGGAGAGCAGAATAGTTATAACAAGTTCAGACGGCTGAAGCTCGCCTATTTGCCTTTTTCCCATTATTCTGACCGCCGCAGTCGCCAGAACATATAATATAAAAATCCTCAGTATCGTCAGAACCATTTTTCTACCTCCGTAAATGCTATATACAGTAGTTTTTCTTGTATTTGCATCTTTATCCGATTGACCGAAAAAAGATTTATGTGTATAATATGTGTGCAGTAAAATCGGAAGTGATTTGATATAATATGAAAAAATATATAATGGGTATAGACATCGGCGGAACAAAGTGCGCCGTTCTGCTCGGCAGAGCGCAGGGAGACGTCGACGATATTATTATAGACAAGCTCCGCTTTGAGACACGGGTCGGGCGCGGCTGGCGCGCCGTGACGGAGGAGCTGCTCGACAATGTTGAAGAGATAATAAAAAAGAATGCCCTCTCCCCCGAAGATATTCTCTGCGCAGGGATAAGCTGCGGCGGTCCGCTCGACAGCAGGCGCGGAGTTATTCTTGCGCCGCCGAATCTCCCCGACTGGGAGTGCGTGCCGATAGTCGACATGATTGAAGAGCGGTTCGGGTTCGACGCGTATTTACAAAACGACGCGAACGCCTGCGCGCTCGCCGAATGGAAGTTCGGCGCAGGAAAGGGACTTCGCAACATGATATTTTTAACGTTCGGCACGGGCATGGGCGCGGGACTGATACTCGACGGCAAATTGTACAGCGGCACAAACGACATGGCGGGCGAAGTCGGGCACATGAGAATCGCCGCGGACGGCCCCATAGGCTACGGCAAACGCGGCTCGTTCGAGGGCTTTTGCAGCGGCGGCGGAATAGGCCGCCTCGCGCAGGAGATGGCGAGAAAGACGCTCGAAAACGGCGGGAGCACTCTGATGTGCAAAACCGCCGAGGATATTGAAAATATAACGGCAAAATCCGCCGCCGAAGCCGCAGAGAACGGCGACGAGACGGCGAAAGAAGTATACAGAATATGCGGAGAAAAGCTCGGCGAGGGGCTCGCGATACTCGCCGATATACTCGACCCGCAGGCTATAATAATCGGAAGCATCTTCGCCCGCTCCGGGCATCTTCTGAAAGACAGCATGGAAAAGGCACTGCACCGTGAGGCTCTGAGCCAGACTGCCGGATGCAGGATAATCCCCGCGGGACTCGGCGAGAAGACAGGCGACCTCGCGTCGCTCGGAATCGCGTTCGATGCCGCGGCAAACGGAGGAAAAGCATGAACAGGGAAAAGGAAATTTTTGAAGAGCTCTTTGTCCGCTACCCCGCTCTTGAGGGAATAAGAGAAGACATCAAGAGCGCCTATGATGTTATCTGCGCCTGCTTCGACCGCGGCGGCAAGCTGCTCATCTGCGGCAACGGCGGAAGCGCGGCGGACGCGCAGCACATAGTCGGCGAGCTGATGAAAGGCTTTCTGCTCAAGAGAGAGCTGACCGACGAACAGAGACAGGCTTTTTCGGAAATAAAGGACGGCGAATATCTCGCAAACCATCTTCAGGGCGCGCTGCCCGCGGTTGCGCTGAGCGCGCACGAGGGACTGAATACCGCATTTGCAAACGACATAGCCGCCGATATGATATTTGCTCAGCAGGTCTGGGCATACGCATCGTCGAGCCCCGACGCGCTCATTGCGCTGAGCACCTCCGGCAACTCCGCGAATGTTGTCAACGCAGTGAAGGTCGCCAACGCCATGGGGATCGAGAGCATCGGCATAACCGGAGAAAAAATGAGCCTCATGAGCGAGATGTGCACGGTTTGCCTGCGCCTGCCGGAGACCGAGACATTCAAAGTCCAGGAGCTGACTCTCCCCGTCTATCACGCCCTGTGCGCGATGGCGGAGGCGACATATTTCAACAAGTAATTTATTTTGAAAGGACATAAATAAATGGCAAATTCTATTCCGAGAGCGGAGCATCCGAATCCGCAGTTTGAAAGAGAAAGCTGGCTCAACCTCAACGGAGAATGGGAGTTCGAAATTGACAACAGCGTCAGCGGCAGAGAGCGCGGGCTCCAGAATGCGGAGCATCTGAGCTCAAAGATCATAGTCCCGTTCTGTCCCGAGAGCCGTCTTTCCGGCGTTGAGAACACCGATTTCATGAACTGCGTGTGGTACAGACGCGACATCGAAATCAGCGAAAGCGAGCTTGAGGGCATAGTCATACTGCACTTCGGCGCGGTCGACTATGACGCGACAGTCTATATAAACGGCGAAGAAGCAATGCACCACAAGGGCGGCTATGTCTCGTTTGCCGGGGACATCACGAAGTTCCTCAAAGCCGGCAAAAACTCAATAGCGGTCGAAGCGCGCGACGATGTGAGAAATCCGCTCATTCCGCGCGGCAAGCAGAGCGAGCGCCTTCATTCGCACGACTGCGACTACACCCGCACGACGGGTATCTGGCAGACTGTCTGGGTAGAATTCGTGCCGAAGAGCTACATAAAGAGCATCAAGCTCTTCCCGAATCCCGAGAGCTCTTCCGTCGCTTTTTCATGCGAGCTCTGCGGCAGCGGCGAGCTCGGAATAGATGTTCTCTACGAGGGCAAACTGGTCGGCAGATACGACTGCAAAAATGCGGCAGGCTGCGTCAGCGGCGACATGAAGCTCATTGAAAAACACCTGTGGGAGGTCGGCTGCGGCAGGCTCTATAACCTTGTCATCACCTTCGGCGGCGACACCGTCAAGAGCTATTTCGGTCTGCGCGATGTCCGCCTTGACGGATTTAAATATCTCATCAACGGCAAGTCCGTTTTCCAGCGCCTTGTGCTCGACCAGGGCTTCTACCGTGACGGAATATACACCGCTCCCGACGACAGCGACATGATAAAAGATATAGAAATATCCCTTGCCGCCGGCTTCAACGGAGCAAGACTGCATCAGAAGGTTTTCGAGCAGAGATTTCTCTATCACTGCGACCGCATGGGCTATTTGGTCTGGGGCGAATACCCGAACTGGGGACTTGACTATTCTGCGCCCGACGCGATTTACGGGATTCTGCCCGAATGGTGCGAGGAGGTCGAGCGTGACTTCAATCACCCGTCGATAATCGGCTGGTGCCCGTTCAACGAAACCTGGGACTACGCAGGCCGCGAGCAGAGAGACGAACTGCTTGAGGCAGTCTATAAAATCACAAAACAGCTCGACAGCACCCGCCCGTGCATCGACACAAGCGGAAATTTCCATGTTATGAGCGATATATTCGACGTTCACGACTATGAGCAGGATCCGAAGATATTCAAAGAAAATTACGATAAGCTCGTCTCGGACGGCACTCTGTTTGACAGGCATGACAGCCGCCAGAAATACGCGGGCGAGCCCACCTTCGTCAGCGAATACGGCGGCATAAAGTGGGTCGTCGGCGAGCAGGACGAAAACGCCTGGGGCTACGGCAACGCGCCAAGGACAGAGAATGAGTTTATCGAGAGATACAGAGGGCTCACCGAAGCCCTGCTCGGCAACGAGCTGATGTTCGGCTTCTGCTACACGCAGCTCTACGACATAGAGCAGGAGCAAAACGGACTTTACACTTACGACCGCGAGCCGAAGTTCGATATGACCGTGTTTCACGGAATAAACAGTGCAAAGGCCGCGATCGAAGAATAAGAAATAGGAGATAATAACAGTCAAATGTCAAATTCGACCCGCTCGGGTTTCTACAAAAAAATGTTTTCTTTGGCGATACCCATCGCCCTCCAGCAGCTGCTGACCTCATGCGCTCAGCTCGTCGATACCGCAATGACCGTGGGACTCGGCAACGTCAGCACGGCGGCGATAGGTGTCGCGGGACGCTGGGGCTTTCTTTTGAACCTCGCCCTGTTCGGAATAAGCTCCGGCGCGGCGACAATGACGGCGCAGTTCTGGGGCATAAACGACAGACGGAGCATCCGCCGCAGCTACGGCATAGGGCTCATACTCGCGCTTGCCGTGGGTGCATTATACACTGTATTGGTGCTCGCAATCCCGGAGCAGATGATGCGCGTTTTCACCTCCGAGGAGGAGGTCATAGCCGCCGGAGTGCAGTATTTGCAGGCCGTTGCGCCCTACGGAATTTTTGTCGCCATCTCGCTTGTCACGAGCACCGTCATGCGCTCGACCGAGGACGTTCATACGCCGCTCGTCTGCTCGATAGCATCCGTTGCGACAAACACGGCGCTCAATTATGTCCTTATATACGGCAAGCTGGGCTTCCCCGCGCTGAAGCTTCGCGGTGCGGCGATAGCGACGGCCATAGCCATGGTCGTTCAGGCGGTGCTGCTCTTTGTGATAGGCAATGCGAAAAAGAATATCATCCACGCGCCGATCGGCGAATTTTTCAAGAAGGATATTGAATTTTTCAAGAAGTTCCTGCGTGTCTGTGTCCCGATAATGCTCAATGAGCTGCTCTGGGGAATAGGCACCAATGTCTATGCCATGGTTTATGCGCGTCAGGGCAGCGAAAACTACGCCGCATACACGATATTCAGCTCGATAGAGCAGATAGCCTTCGTCTTCTTCGTCGGCATTTGCCACGCCTGCTCGATAATGACAGGCAAGGCGGATGAGGCCTACTCCATGGGCAAGCGGTTCATAAAGCTCGTTCCCCTGCTCGGAGTGCTGACGGGAGTCGCCATAATATTCCTGCGCAATCCGCTGCTGCGGATACTGCCCATTGAGACTGAGGGCGCCCGGCAGATGACGTCGACGCTCCTGCTCATCTACTCGCTGTGGATAGGAGTCAGAAACATCTCGTATGTCTGCGTAGTCGGCATATTCAGAGCCGGCGGAGACACGAAAATAGGAATGTTCCTCGACATAGGCGCGCTGTTTTTATTTAGTATACCGATAGTGACCACGCTCGGATTTTTGACAGACGTTCCGTTCTATGTGCTGATAATTGCGATGTATATCGCGGAGGACACGCCAAAATCCTTACTCTGCCTGATAAGATTCAAGAGCCGAAAATGGATAAAGCAGCTGACCGCCGCAGACTCCGCGCCGCCTGTTCTCGGAGAGGACCCGGAGATAGAGATAGAAGAAGCGGACGAGCTGAAAAATTATCGGCAGTAAAATATAATCATAAAAGTAAGCGACCCCGCCGGGCAGAGAACCGGCGGGGTCTTCTATTTGGGGAACAAGGTGGGAGTTATCAGATTTCTGTCTGCACGCCAATGAACAGCGGCAGGTTCGTTTCGGTGTCCACTATCATATAGACAAACGGACGGTTGAGGCAAACGGGATTTATCGCCGGCATGCTCATTTTGCTGATGCCGGCGAGCGTTGACGCGGCGGCGCGCGTGCCCTCCTGATCGACTTCGATAAAAGTCTTGTGCATCACGGTGCCGATATAAGCGCCGTCGTTTTTGTCTATGAGCGAAGAAAAGTCGGCAGATTTGCGGTCAAACGCATCTTCTATGCCCATCTTTTTGAGCGTGTCGATAAGCTGCGTGCTGTACTCCGCCTTGAACTTTGGCATTTTCACATCGACTTCTTCGTTTTTCTTGGCGGACGAGAATATTTTCATCAGCTTATCTCCGCTCAGGGACGCGACATAATCGTCAATGCCCGTATTTTCATCCGGCAGCAGCGCCGCGAAAGCGAAGCGGCCGTTCTTATAGGGCTTCATGAAACCAACCGCGCCGCCGTCCTTGAGATATATGTTCTCGGTCGAGCACATAAAGTCGGTTTTCTTTTTGCTGCCGGAATACGAGGTGAAATCAAGCTTCTCTATATCGCTTCTCTTATACGGAGTTTCCCACTTCGCGTCGAACGCTATGGCGTTTACAAGCATCATAACGGCATAACGGTCTGCCTTTTCGATTATCTTGGGAATCATTCCGTCGGTGTTCTTTTTGACCCACGAGTTTATGCTCTCTACGGTTTTCGGGTCGCTCAGGGGCGCTGAGAAAAGCTGCGCCGAGTAGCTGTCCACCGCCTTTTGCAGGAAAGCCCGCTTTGCCTCTGCGCTGCTGTCCGTCCAGACGGAATTTGCGATTTTCAGCTCGTCGCTCTCGGTCAGAAAGTCGCAGTAGGCGCGCATATAGGCGTTGAGCGTGTCGCGGTCAAGTCCGCCGAGAGCCTGCTCAAGCTGGGCGAGCGTATTGCCCTGAGCGCCGTTTTGCACCAGCGCGAGCGCGGTAAGCACGGACAGCGGCGACACAAGCGTCGTCTTGCCCTTTGAATAGTTATCTTTGAAAAGCTCTGCCGCAAACGATGAGGCGGCGGCTTTAAATTCGTCGTCGGGGGCTTTTGAGGCGGATTCGTTCTTTGAAATCCCCTCGGTCAGGTCGCGTACAGCGCCGCTTTTCACGCCCTTGTTATGAACTTTTCCCACGGTCTTTCCGCAGCCGGAAAACGGTAAAATACAGGCGGCAAGCGACAGAACGCTCATGAAAACAGCCAGCATTTTCTTGACTTTCATGGCGCACCTCCTTAAATATCCGTCTGCGCGCCGATAAAGAGCGGCAGATTGGTCTGGGTATCTATTATCGCATAAACAAACGGTCTTGTGAGCCTTACTTCCTTCGGCTGTTCGACAGGCATTGCTGCGCTCTCTTTTACGATAACGGCAGTCACCGCTCCTGCGCGTGTGCCCTTTTCGGCAACCTCGATAAAGGTCTTGTGAATAACATCGCTTATGTAAATATTTAAGGTAGCCATGGACGAGAAGTTTGCCCTGTCCCCGTCAAACGCCGTGCTCATGCCCATTTTCTTGAGAGTGTCAACGAGCGAGTTGCTGTATTCGCACTTGAACTTCGGCATCTGCGTGTTGACCCGAGTATTCTTTCTCGAATTCAGCGCACCGAGAAATCCCTTTCCCGTCAGCGAGGCGATATAGCTGTCTATACTCGTGCCTTCGTTCGGCAAAAGCGCGACAAAGGCAAACTTGCCGCCCTTATAATATTTGACAAAGCCCGTGGCATTCTCGGTCTCGATATATTCCGTCTCCTGCGAATACATATATTCCGCCTTGACGAGATTGCCTTTGGCATTTTTGAACGTGCCCTCGCTCACGCAGTTGTCTGTATACGGATCGCTCCACTCCGCCTCAAGGCAGAGCGCATTCATGAGCACCATAACGGTGAGGGGGTCAAACTGATCCGCGAGCTTCTTTATCATGCCGTTCGTGTTCTTGCTGACCCACGAGTTTATCTCTTTTACGGTTCTCGTGCTTGTAAAGTCCGCTTTATACGCCTGAGCGGAATAGAAATCCGCATTTTTCTGGAGAAACGCCCTCTTGACATCGAGCTTGCTGTCGACCCATATGGAATTGGCGCATTTGAGCGCGCTGTCCTTGCCCGCGACTGCGGCGAGATATGCGTTCATATATGCGTTTAAAGTATCGCGGTCGAGCCCGCCGAGAACCTTCTGCATCTCGGAGAGGGTCTTGCCCTCTGCGCCATTTTGCGTCATGGCGAGCGCGGTGAGCACGGAGAGAGGCGAAACGAGGGTGTTCTTGCCGGACTTGTATTCATCCTTGAAAAGATCAAGCGCAAACGATGCGGCGACATTCGCAAAGCGGCTGTCCGGCTTTTTGGATGCGCCCTTGCCCTTAGTTATGCCCTGCATGAGATCCTGCGCGGCGGCGCCTTTATTGCCCTTATCAGTCGCGGTGATAGAAGTATCGCCGTCCTTTGTCGGCGTGACGGTGGTGTCATCTGTAGTCTGCGATGTCCGCGATGTTCCGGAATCCGGCTTTTTTGCGCACGCTGCGAGCGGCAGCATGACGGCGGCGCAGAGCAAAAGAGCCACCAATTTTTTGAGCTTCATTTCTTTCCTCCCCTTTTTGTTCATGCGTCCCTGAGGACGACGTTTGTAAAATGCTTGTTATACACGGTCAAAATCATATGGCATCCGGTTTTCCGTTCGCTCTCCGACTTTTTGAGCGAGACGGTGAGCGTATTGCTTGAATCCATAGTGCAGTCCGCCAAATCATATTCGCAGTCTGCGGTTATTATCACAACGGTGTTGTTTTTAAAATATTCATCGTCCCTACCCGAAAGCTCGGATTTCAGTTCTTCGCTCAATATTCCGTATTTCTCCTGCACTGCGAGATATTCCGCGAGCTTTTCTCGGTTGCTTATTACTATCGCATCGGGCGTGCCGTTGCTTTTTTCTCCCTTCTTGTCGGGGAAAGCCCTGAAATCACAGTTGAGGCGGTCGAAGTCACCTTTTTTGTCGCCGTCAACCGTTGTCACGGCCGCCCCATGATTTTCGGTCGGCACAACACTCGAACCGGATTTAACAGAACCGCTTGAAATATCTGTCACGATATTGGGCTGCTGATAACATTCCTGATCCTCACTCGTCAGCGGCGCGGACTTATATCCCTCGGGTATGCCCTCGGTCTGAACATAATTCTCGGCATTTCTCGGCTGCTCGGCGGGCATGGCGTCTTTCATAGAGAACGATGTTGAATGATAAACTGCTGCGGTGGCGGCGGTCAGTGCAATAACAAAGCACGGCACGGCGGTCATTATCACGCGGTTGCGTTTTTTTATTCTTGCGCGTTCCTTTGAAGCGCGCGCATAAACTTCATTTTTGAATTCCTTATCGGTCTTCATAGCAAAAGCCCTCCTTTTCAAGCTCGGTTTTAAGCGCCTGCTTCGCCCTGTAGAGGAGATTCGCAAGCTGCTTTTTGCTTTTGCCCATAATTTTTGCCGCACCGTCGCCGTCCACTTCCTCAAAATAGACAAGATACAGCACGGTTCTGTAATCGCCGTTCAGTCTGTCCATGCACTCGCGCACGATTCTCGCGTCCTCGCGCCTGTAGAATGAATCAATGGCGCTCTCGTCCCAAATCTCCTCTCCCTCGTCGGGCACGGTGCGCTTTTTGCGGAGAAAATCTATCGCCTTGTGCCGCGCGACGGAATATATGTAGGTTTTGAACGAGCTTTTGAAGCGAAAACGTCCGGGGTGCACGAGAATTTCGACAAAGGTATCCATAGCTATATCCTGCGCCTCTTCGGCGGAGCGGACATAACCTTTGATGAAAAATATCAGTCTGTCTCGATAGGCGTCCATGAGTTCATCAAACGCACTTTGATCGCCTTCGATAAAACGGCGGTAGCTACTCTCACCGTTGTCCATCGGATCAATCCTTTCAGGGCGGCGTCCCGCCTTTCACTTATACTGTCGCGGGAAATGCCGGATTTTCTCACCCAATTCAGAAATTTTTTTAAAAAAAGCGCGGAGGTGCAAAAAAGCCTCCGCGCTCTGTTTATTCAATTGACTCCGGGCGCAATGAAGCCCTCGCCGAGGATTTCGCCCGCCTCGGTGATGATTATAAACGTATCGGTATCTATCTGCCTGATTATCTTCGTCAGCTGGGGCACCTCGTTTTTCTTCACGGCGCAGACGACCATATTCTTCTCCTTGCCAGTATAGCCGCCCTTGACCGGCAGGATGCTGACTCCCCTGCCCATCTTTGAAGTTATCGCATCGGATATCTCCTGCGCGTGCTCAGTCACGGCGAGCAGCAGCTTGCCGCTGCCGGTGCCGTAGAGAATATAATCGAGCAGGCGGGAGTTGACGAAAATAACTATAACCGCGTACATAGCGGACTCGATGGAGCGGAAAACGACCGCGCCGAGGATAACTATTATCGCATCGGCAGCCATAATGACCTTGCCTATCTGAATGTGCGGGAACGCCTTGTGGACGAGACGGCCGACGATATCGGTGCCGCCAGTAGTCGCGCCGCGCATGAAGACAATCGCCAGCCCCGCGCCCGTGCAGACGCCGCAGAATATTGCCGCCAAAATCTTGTCGCCCGTATAGGTCGGCAAAAATTTGCTGAAAAGATCGAGCGTGGCGGAGAGAATCACCGTCACCCACATCGTCTTTGCAACGAACCGCCAGCCGATGAAAATAAAGGCTAAAATCATCAGCGGAACATTGAGCAGAAAGTTCGCCGTGCCGAGCGGAATGAATTCAAAAAGATGGTTGACTATTATCGCAAGACCCGTCGTGCCGCTCTGCGCAATGCTGTTGGGCAATGCAAACGCCACAACGCCTATCGAATAGAGCGAACAGCCGACTATCCAGCAGATATTGTCTATTACCGCCCCTGCCACTTTCTGTCCCGTTGTTTTCGGCGCGGTGGAAAACCTTTTTTCAAGCCGCCTTTTGCGTCGCTCGTATGGGGTCAGTGCCTCTTTCTTTCTGCTTTTCCTGTTCATCACTTCACCTCGTCAGCCTTTTCGGCATTGGAAATATGTTCAAACAGTTCTTCAATCCTCTTATCCTGCCCGCTGAGGTAGAGCCAGCCGAACAGCGCTTCGAGACCCGTTGCGCTGTGATATTCGGCGGAGCTTGCGCTCTTGGGGACTCTGCCGGTATGTGCGTTTCTGCCGCGCCGATAGATATCGGCCTCGTGCTCAGTCAAAACAGGCGCTATGACCTGCGCAGCCCTCGCCTGAGCGGCGGCACAGACCCGCTTCGCCGCGAGCGGATGCAGCTTGCCGACGGGGCGGTTCGCCTGCATGACGAGATTACCCCTGACGAGCAGGTCAAACACCGTATCGCCTATAAACGCGAGAGTCAGCGGACTGAGCAAATCGGGATCGGTATTTTTCAGTTCTTCGCTTATTCCTATCAAATGAGAAGCCTCCGTTACGGCATATAGTCGAACTCGAGATCGTAAATTTCAACGGTGTCGCCCTGCTGGATACCCATGCTTTCGAGCTTGTCAAGTATACCGCTCGAATGCAGCACGCGCTGGAAATACTGGAGCGACTCATAGTCGTCCATATCGGTGCGCTGAAGTATCTTGAGCAGCCACGGAGCCTCGACGATAAACACGCCGTCCTCCTCGCGGACGGTAAAGCCCGTGTCCTTTTGACGCTCGAACATCTCGACGGGTATCTCCTGCGCCTCATAGCGTTTTATAGGCGGCAAAGTCTTGAGCCGTTTGGCGACTGCGTTTATGACTTCGGCGGTGCCCTCCTGAATCGGCGCGCACATGGTATAGAACTCATAGCCGCGGGAGGTGAAATACTCGCGCAGGTGCTCAATCTGAGCGTCGTCTGCCATGTCTATTTTATTCGCTGCAACGATCTGCGGAAGCTTTGAAAGCTCGGGGTCGAACTTTTCGAGCTCTGTGTTTATCTTCTCAAAATCCTCTATCGGGTCTCTGCCCTCGCTGCCCGCCGCGTCGATTATGTGCAGGAGCATACGGCAGCGCTCGACATGGCGCAAAAACTCGTGACCGAGACCGACGCCGTCGCTCGCGCCCTCAATGAGTCCGGGAATATCCGCGACGACAAAAGACTCGCCCTCGCCCATGGTGACAACGCCGAGGACGGGAGTTATAGTAGTAAAATGATAGTCCGCGATTATTGGCTTTGCCTCGCTGACGACTGAAATAAATGTTGACTTGCCGACATTCGGGAAGCCGAGCAGACCGACATCGGCGAGAAGCTTCAGCTCGAGAATGACCTCCCACTCCTCACCGGGAGTGCCGCTCTTTGCAAAGCGCGGGGTCTGGCGGGTCGGGGTCTTGAAATGGGTGTTGCCCCAGCCGCCGCGGCCGCCTTTTGCGGCAACGAACGAGGTCTTTTCGGACATATCCGCCATAACGGCGTTCGACTCCGCCTCGCGGATTATCGTTCCTCGCGGAATCTTTATGACAAGATTCTCGCCGTTCTTTCCGCGCCTGCGTCCGCCGTCGCCGCGCTTTCCGTCGGGGGCGGTATATTTTCTCTTGTAGCGGAAGTCCGCGAGGGTCGCGAGATTATCGTCAACTTCGAATATGATATCTCCGCCCTTGCCGCCGTCGCCGCCGTCGGGACCGCCGGACGCGACATATTTCTCGCGGTGGAAAGTCACCGCGCCGTCGCCGCCGTTTCCGGCTTTGATTTTGATTTTTGCAATATCTACAAACATAGAAGTTCCTTTACTTTTGTTTTCTTTTCGGGATTATCTGCCCTCGCGCGCCGCCTTTATGTTTTCGACAAACTTGCGTGCGGTGTCTGTGATGCGCTGATAGTCGCCGGTCTTTGCGCCTGCGGTCAGCGAGCTGCCCGCGCCGACTGCGACTGCGCCCGCCTTAATCCAATCGGCGGCATTATCGACATCGACTCCGCCCGTGGGCATCATCTTCGCGTAGGGTATCGGTCCTCTTATAGCCTTGATTATCTTCGGGCCGAAGACATCGCCGGGGAATACTTTGAGTATATCCGCGCCCGCCTCCATGGCGGCGACAGCCTCTTTGACGGTCATTATGCCGGGCATGACGGCAACTCTGTAGCGGTTGCACATCTTCACGGTCTCGGGGTCAAAATAGGGGCTGACAACGAAGTTTGCGCCGGAGAGCATGGCTATTCTCGCGGTCGGCGCATCCATGACCGTGCCTGCGCCGAGAATCATCTGCTCGGGTGTGTAGCGCTTTGCAAGCTCCTCGATAACCTTATCGGCATGAGGAACGGTGAAAGTAAGCTCGATAGCCGCGACGCCGCCCTCGATGCACGCGTCGGCGATTCTGCTCGCCTGATCGGCACTCTCCGCTCTTACAACCGCAACGATGCCGCAGTCCTGTATTTTAGTCAGTATTTGTTCTTTGTCCATTTTTATCTTCCTCTCTTATCTCTGAACTCTTGCGCCTGCGCCGTTCATAACGGCTTCGACCTCGCGCTTGCTTGCCATTGAAGTGTCGCCCGGGGTGGTCATCGCCAACGCACCGTGCGCTATGCCGCAGTTGACTGCATACTGGGGATCGCCCTCGGTCATCAGACCGTAGATGAGACCCGATGCGAACGAATCGCCGCCGCCGACGCGGTCGAATATCTCGAGCGAATCGAGCTTCATACCCTCATAAAGCTTGCCGTCCGCCCAGCAGATAGCGCTCCAGTCGTTGACCGTTGCGGTCTTGACGGTTCTGAGCGTTGTTGCAACAACCTTGAAATTCGGATATACCTTAACGGCGTTTTCGATCATCTTGCAGTAGCCGTCAACATTGAGCTTCTTGAGTCCCGCGTCGTTGCCCTCGACCTCAAGACCGAGGCAGGCGGTGAAATCCTCCTCGTTGCCTATCATGACATCGATATATTTGGCTATTTCGCGGTTGACCTGCTGCGCCTTCTCCTGACCGCCGATACCCTTCCAGAGCGACGGACGGTAGTTGAGGTCATAGGAGACGACGGTGCCGTATTCCTTCGCCTTTTTGACTGCGGCGATAACGGTCTCCGCGCTCGTCTCGGACAGAGCGGCAAAAATTCCGCCCGTGTGCAGCCAGCGGACGCCGAGCTTACCGAAGATATAGTCCCAATCAACATCCTCGGCTCTGAGCTGAGATGCCGCCGTGTTGCCTCTGTCGGACACGCCGACGGCTCCGCGGATTCCGTAGCCGCGCTCGGTGAAGTTGAGTCCGTTTCGGACGTTTCTGCCGATGCCGTCGTAGCTCATCCATTTTATAAACGAGGTGTCGACTCCGCCCTGGAGAATGAAGTCTTCTATGAGCCTGCCGACCTCGTTATCCGCGAGGGCGGTTATGACTGCGGTGCGAAGTCCGAAGCAGCGGCGCAGTCCGCGCGCGACATTGTATTCTCCGCCGCCTTCCCAAGCGGTGAAAGATCGCGAATTCTTTATTCTGCCCGCGCCCGGATCGAGGCGGAGCATTATCTCGCCGAGAGATATTTCATCAAACATGCAATCCTCGGGTCTTTTGAGTTCAAGCTGCATAAATTATACTTCCTTTCCTGCCGGATATATTGATGCGGTATTTCCGCGTGGCTTTCATACATAGTTAGTATACGACGAAAACGCAATTTTTACAATAACAAACGCCAAAAAGAGCAGAAAAATCCCCCGGTTTCAAAAATTAAAACCGAGGGATTTGAAATCACATGCTGCGCAGCGTTATATCTTTTTATAAGTGAGCACGCTGAACTGCGCGCTGACGGTGAGCGAGCTCAATTTTTCGAGCTTCTCCCTGTCCTGCTGCGAGGTTTTGTAGCAATAGGGAGTCATATTGAAAAGGTCGGTTATATCCTTTTTGCTTTCAAGCGAAAAAGTATAGCATATCTTCTTTTCACCGACGAGGCGGAAGCCCTCGATATCATGCGGCGGAACTTCGTTCTCATACGGCGCGTCATACACGGCGCTTTTTAACTCCCACAAATGCTTTTCGAGCGGTATTGCCTTGACGAACACGCCGTCTTTTTTGAGCACGCGCGAAAACTCCTGCGGGCAGGCGGGCGCGAAGATATTTACTATCGCGTCGCATTCGCCGTCGCCCACGGGCAGCTTATATATGCTCGCCACGGCGCGTTCGACTCCGCAGTTTTTCGGCGCTTTTTCGAGCGCGTATTTCGAGATATCCACGCCGAGCACCTGCGGCTCAAGTCCCGATTCATTGAGCCTGTTTTTAAAATACGAAGTATACCAGCACTCGCCGCAGCCTGCATCGAGCAGAGTACCGCCGCGCGGGAAATCCGCCGAAAGAGCATCATAAACAGCCTCGCGCAGAGGCGTATAGAAGCCCTTCGAAAGGAAATCGCGCCGCGCGTTTATCATCAGGCGGTCGTCGCCGTGGCGCTTTGCGCCCGATGAGTTGCTCATCAGCAGATTCACATAGCCTTTTGCAGCGATATCAAAGGTGTGCCCTTGCGGACACACCCATATCTTTTCTTCTTTTTTCAGCTCCTGCGAGCATACGGGACAGCGAAAACTCATTTTGCCTGTGCAAGTTCCTTTTCTGCACCTTTGGGAGCGAACATCTCGTTGACATTGTTCTTGCCCTTATGATGATAAGGAGCTATTTTAAGTATGATATAAAACGGCACTGCGCCGAGGGTATTGAAAACTATGTCGGTCATGGTGTCCATGAGAGCGAAACGCGCGGGATCTCTGGGCTTAAAGAAAGTTCTCGTATTGTTCGCAGCCTTTGCAAGCTCATACGACCAATGCTGGGAATCGCCGCCCGCTATCTGATCGAAGCTGAACTCGAAGAGCTCCCAGCAGGTGGAGATAAAGAACGAGAAGCCGAGGGCGCAGAGCAGAACTATCGGCAGATCGCACTGCTTCTTGTCGCGCTTCTGCATGGCGGTCGCGAGCTCATAGCCCATGAACACCGCCTCAGCTCCGCCGAGCAGGTGGAGTATCTTATCCCACATAAAGATGGAATAATAGAAGTTCAGGAACGCGCCGCCGAAGGATGCGAGCAGCAGTCCGACAGACGCAACAGTCTGGCAATAAGCCGGGAGTTGACGCAGGCAGTTTTTCTCGGGCAGAGCCTGGATTATCTCCCAAGCGAACATTCCGACGAGATTTGCAAACAGCTGAAGCGCCATCTGCGTCTTCGGCAGATCCGAGGGCGGGTTGGTAAACAGAAGGCTCACCATCGCGCCGATCATGATAAGACGGAAAATCCACCAGACGATGAACTCCCATTTCTTCGCGCTCGACATAAGCCGGCTGAAATAGTTTTTCACAAATTTTTCCTCTTTTCTTTGTTTTTCCCTTAAACACACAAACTAATTATAACATCTGTGAGTTTTATTTTATTCTCAATACACAATATCGGTCTTTTTTGTATTATCCGACAAAAAGCGGGTGCTCAATTTGTATATTCATACAGTTTTCAGGCGAGGGATTTCAGCAGGCGGAAGAAAATATCTTTGAAAGTCAGCGCGCGCACGGCATCGGACGAGACGATATTATACTCCCCTATCTTTTCGTCCCCGAGGCTCAGCACCACTTTACCGAGCACCTGCCCTTTCTCGACAGGCGCCTGAACGTCGACGCAGAGCTCGACATCGGTCTTTATCTTGCTCTCCTCGCCTTTTTTGACGAGCACGCTGGCGGCTTTCGGCAGAGACGGATGAATCGAATCGACAACGCCGCCTATTACAGCGACATCGGTTATCAGCGACGAGTCTATCTCGGGCGTGACGGTCGAATAGTTTGCAAAACCCCAGTTGAGCATGGCCTTTGCGCCGTTGAAGCGGTCGTCGCTCGTCTGGCTGCCCATGACAACGGCTATGAGATGCGTGTTTCCGCGCTTCGCGCTCGCGGAGACACAGCATCCTGCCTTCGCCGTTGTGCCGGTCTTGAGCCCGGTCGTGCCTTTGTAGAACCTGACCAACTTATTCGTGTTGACAAGCTCCGTTGCGCCGCCGCGCAGGGAGTCCATCCAGATAGTTGTGTAGTTCATTATGCGCTCGTGTTTCAACAGCTCGCGTGACATTATCGCGACATCCATCGCGGTGGTCAAATGGGTCGTTGTGGTGTCATCAAGACCTGTGCAGTTATCAAAATGTGTGTTCTTCATGCCGAGCTGCCCGGCACGCTCGTTTATCATCGCGGTGAACGCCTCGTCGCTGCCTGCGAGCAGCTCGCCCAGAGCCGTGCAAGCGTCGTTCGCACTGTAAACAGCAGTAGCCTTGAGCAGATCATCGACCGTCATCTGCTCGCCCTCTTTGAGCCATATCTGCGAGCCGCCTTTTGAAGCGGCGGAGGCGGAGGCGGTTACGGTGTCGCTGAGCGATATCTTCCCGCTGTCGAGCGCTTCGGTCACGAGCAGGAGGGTCATTATTTTCGTAACAGAAGCGGGATAAAGCTTTTCGTCGGCGTTCATGCTCATGAGCACCTTGCCGGAATTCACATCCATGAGCACCGCCGCTTTCGCCTTGACGGTAACGGGCATCGGCTCGTCGGCGAAGCTCACGCAGCAGCAAGAGAACATCAGCAGAAGAACAAGGGCGGCGCAGAGCACCGTTTTCAGCTTACGGTTCATAACATCATCTCCCGAAAATCAAAAGCGGATATAAAAACAGTATTAAAGATATATGCCGATTATCTGCATCTTAGCCCCACGGACTTGCACAAGAGGGCGAAATGCTGTATAATTTCACTGCAAAACTTAAAGGAAGGGCGGCTTTTGCCGCGGTGATGATATGAAGGTCGCATTCTGCACTCTCGGGTGCAAGGTCAATCAATATGAATCGCAGTCGATGGAGCAGGCGCTGATAAAGCGCGGCTTCGAATGTGTAGGGGCGAGCGAAGAGGCGGATGTCTACATAGTCAACTCCTGCACCGTAACCGCCGAGAGCGACCGCAAGACGAGGCAGAATGTGCGCCATCTGCGAAAGCTGCATCCGGATGCCGTTATAGTGCTCACGGGCTGCATGCCGCAGGCGTTCCCCGAGGACGCGCGCCTGCTCACCCAGGCGGATATTGTCACCGGCAACCGCTCGAACAAGCAGATTCCCGACATGATAGATGAATTCTTCCGCACGCGTGAGAGGATCGTTCGCATAGCTCAGCACGAAAACGGCGAAAAATTCTCGGGCGAGCTGATAAACGATTTTCGCGAGCGCACGAGGGCGACGGTCAAAATCGAGGACGGCTGCAACCGTTTCTGCTCCTACTGTGTCATTCCATATGCGCGCGGGCGCGTGCGTTCGAAGCCGCTCGAAGACATAAGAGAAGAGATATCCTCGCTCGAAGAGAAAGGCTTCTCGGAGATAGTTCTCGTCGGCATAAACCTTTCGGCATACGGCACGGACTGCGGGGCGAGCATCTGCGACGCGGTCGAGCTCGCCGCATCGTTCGATGGGATAAAGCGCGTGCGTCTCGGCTCTCTCGAGCCCGACCACATGACCCCGGACGTTACAAAAAGGCTGGCTGAATGCAAAAAGCTCTGCCCGCAGTTTCACATATCGCTCCAGAGCGGATGCGACAAGACACTCAAGCGCATGAACCGCCACTACACCGCCGCCGAATACGAAGAACTCTGCACAAGGCTCAGAAGCGAGTTCGAGGACGCGACGCTGACGACGGATGTCATGGTCGGCTTCTCGGGCGAGACTAAAGAGGATTTTGAGATTTCGCGCGATTTCGTCAGGAAGATAGGCTTCGAAAAAGTTCACGTATTCCCCTATTCACGCAGGGCCGGCACGCGGGCGGCGGAGTTCCCGGATGTCGTTGAAAACGCCGAAAAAGAGCGCAGAAGCCGCGAGATGATCGCGGCGGCAGGCGAAGTTCGGCATGAATTTTTAGAGAGACAGATAGGCAGAACGGTCGAGGTGCTGTTTGAAGAGAAGCTGCGCGACGGCAGCATTCAGGGCTACACTGCGAACTACACGCCGGTCAGAATAAAGAGCGGTTGCACACACGGTCTGCGCAAAGTAAAAATCACCGCCTGCGGCGATGACTGGTGCGAGGGCGAGCTGATATAATGACAAAAACCGACCTAAGAAACACAGGTCGGTTTAACTTTTTATATCTGCAAAAGCAGTGCGGATATATTTATTTAAGTATCTTTCTGAGCTTGCTGCTCAGGCGCAAGCAATAGAATGTAATCAGCTTTGACAGGGCATAATCATAGAGCAAAAATGCGATTATGCCGAGCAGCGCTATCGCGGGTATCGCCCACTTGCCGAGAAAATCCGGCAGGTCGGGGTCGATGCCCATAAATTTTACCATCAGAAAATACGAAAGCGACATAACGACCGAAAAGGTCAGAATCTTTATAATATACTCGACTGCGCGCGGCGTTTTACTCTCGAGCACGGATTTGAGCACGGGATAATAGCCAAAAAAGACTGCGTAAATTATCGCCGCCGCTTTGTTTGGGACGACTATCAGCGACAGCAGGGACACCGCCGCCCACACGCCGAGCGCCCATTTTTTGTTTATCTCAATGACTATGACCGCGACGAACAGACCCGATATCGCGGGGAGCGCCAGCTCGAGATTCGGGATAATCGAGACTAACGCCATCAGAGCGACAGACAGCGCCGCAAAGACGGCGCTGAGAGCTATTTTGGATGTTTTTTTCATTTCCTGTTTCATATCAAGATCAATCCTCAGCAGCAAGGGATAAGATCGCCGCCCATGCACTCGCAGCAGCAGTCTGCGCAGAGCAGACCGGAGCAAACATCGCAGGCACTGCATCCGCTAGACGATTTGCGGGCGCTGCGGAAGCCGCCGTTTTTCGACGAATCGAGATTTTCCTTTGCCGCCGCATATTCGCGGTTGTTGGGATCCATTCTGCACGCGCGGTCAAAATTCTCAGATGCATAGTCGAGCCAGCCGCGTCTCTGCTGAGCCGCGCCCTTGAGATAATACCACTCTGCAGCGCGATACTGCTCGGGAATTCCGTCGAGCAGAACCAATGCGTCCTCTATCCTGCCGCTGCGTATTTTTTCGCGTATATCAGACAGGTCGGACGTATTGTTCGCATATGATGAAGAGCGCGAAGACGATGAAGAAGAGCCGCCGAGTCCGCCCCGAAGCATAACTATCTGATCATATGCGTCGTTGAGCTCCTGCATTTTGCCGTCGTCCGACGAGTCGCTGTATTTGCGGGCGAGCTCGCGATAAGCGTTTCTTATCTGCTCGTCACTCGCCGTGTCCGGTACTCCGAGAACCGAGAACGGATTCTTTTTCATTCTTCACACCCTCTTTCTTTCTGAATACTTCCGTCTGCGAAGCAAACATTCCGTCGCAGACCACATTTTCTATTATATCCCCGAATCGGTTGAACTTCAGTCCGTTCAGTGCGTTCGCCGTCTCGCCCGCCGTGAGGTCAAGACGCTCTTTGGCAAATTTTCTGAACTCATCGCCCGAGAGGCTGTTTGCATCGGGGAATTTTGCTTTTAGCGGATTATATGACCCGCTCTTTATATCCTTTTCGATATCGTCAACGGCATCGAGCAGATATATCCACCTGCCCAGAAGATAGCCGAAACGCCACAGCTGTATTTTGTCCTCGCCGTAGTATCCCTGAGAGAATATTGCGGCGAGCATCTTACCGGACGGATCCGCCGCCTCGTCGAGCGACGCCGTGCCGGATTTTTCGATTTTTTGCTGTTCTTCCATTGCGGATGCAACGGCGCGGTCGAGCATCTCCTGCCGTCTCGCGGCTTTTTTGTGCATGAGCGAAAGCGCGGGCTTTATGAGCCGGCACGCAAGGCGTTTGAAGAATCCGCCGTCCGCGATATCGTCGAGCAATTTATAATAAGAGACGATTATAACCACATCGGCACTGCGCTCGAGCTCCGCATCTTCGGTACATTTGAGGCACTTCTTCGCGGGATTCACGCAGCAGCGTCCTTTTTCAAATTTTCCGCACTGCTCCTGAAGAGCCAGGCGAACTATCGAAAGAAAAGTGAAATCATAGCTCAGAAGCATTCTCGCTATCGGGGTATAGAGTCTGCCGAGCACTCTGCACTCGGAGCAGTATACGCCGCGGTAGAGCTCATAATCCTTGATTTTGAGTTCGGGCTTGAAAGCTTTGATATAGCCTGTCATCTTTTCCCCCAAAAAGTTTTCTGTGTCTCTTTAGCTTATTTTATATCAAAGAACCACAAAATCGGTTAACGCTTTGTAAACTTTTTGCTTCAATCCTTGCAATAGTGCTTTTTCAGGTGCTTTACCGCCTTCTCGTAGCCCTCAAAGCCGAAACCTATATATGTTTTGACGCAGGCAGGGGTTATATATGAATTCTCGCGGAACTCCTCGCGCGCGGAAATATTTGACAGATGCACCTCGACCGCCGGAATACCGACCGCCTTGAGCGCGTCATGTATCGCGATGCTCGTATGAGTATAAGCCGCGGGGTTGATTATTATCGCATCGACTTTTTCATAATACGCCTGCTGGATTATGTCAACGAGCGTGCCCTCGTGGTTCGACTGAAAAAACTCCGGCTCCATGCCGTTCTCTTCGCAGCGCGCGCGGATATATTCAACAAGATCGTCATAGGTCTGCCTGCCGTAGATATCCGGCTCCCTTATGCCGAGCATATTCATATTGGGTCCGTGAATAACATAAACCTTCATTTATAACCTCTTCCTTTCAGAATTGAATTGATTTATTGCCTGTTCGGTGATAAAATTACTTCGTAAAGATAAAATCCGTGGCGCAGGTCACAACAGGAGTGAAAATATGATATACACGATTGAAAACGAATTTCTTCGCGTCAGCGCGGAGGACGACGGAGCACAGCTGAGCTCCGTAGAGCTCAAGGAAAACGGAAAAGAGTTTCTCTGGCAGGGCGATCCGTCAGTCTGGTACGGCAGAGCGCCGGTTCTCTTCCCGATAATCGGCCAGCTTCTGGACGGGAAATACCGCTACAACGGGCGCGAATACGAGATGCCGAAGCACGGCTTTGCGCGCCACTCGGTGTTTGCTATCAAAGAGCAGAGCGGAGATTCCATGACCTTCTCCCTCGCGTCGAGCGACGAGACGAGGAAGTGCTATCCGTTCGAGTTTGAGCTGCTGATAAAATATTCCGTCAGCGGGCACACACTCCGCTGCACGAGCACAGTCATAAACAAGACCGACGGCGAGATGTATTTCTCAATCGGCGCGCACCCCGGCTTCAACTGCCGCATAGGCGACGCGATAGAGTTCGAAAAAGGCGAAAATCTTCGCACGATGAGAATAGATTCAAGCTCCATTCTCATGGACGAGACTTTCCCGGTAGAGCTCGAAAACGGGCGCACAATAAGGCTCACCGAGCATATTTTCGACAAAGACGCGCTTATCCTCGAGGGACTTAATTCAGAGAGCCTACGCCTCGTAAGCGGCGACAGGACAGTAAAATTCACTTTCGGCAAAGCGCCCTATCTCGGAATATGGGCTAAGCCCAACGCGCCCTATGTCTGCCTTGAGCCGTGGTACGGAGTCAACGACAGCTACGACAAAAAAGATTCGATAGCAAAAAAACGCGGCATCGAAAAGCTAGAAAAGGGCGAGACTTTTTCGTTCGACTGGACAGCCGAGCTCGAGGGCTGAAAAAATTATATCTGACTGCCGTTTTCGCGGCAGTCTTTTTTTATGCCTTGAAGCGGTATCCCGCGCCCCACACGGTTTCGATATACTGCGGGTTGGAGCTGTCCGTCTCGATTTTATCGCGGATTCTGTTGATATGGACGGTAACGGTCGAGGTCTCGCCTATCGCGTCGAGTCCCCATATTTTATCGAAGATTGCATCCTTGCTGTAGACCACATTCGGGTTTGACGCAAGGAATGCGAGCAGGTCGAACTCCTTGTTCGTGAGCGTGACCTCTTTCTCGTTGACAAACACGCGGCGGGCGTGGGTATCTATCGAGAGCTTGCCGACATTTATAATATAATTAACAGGCTCTTCGCCCTTTGAGGTCAGACGCTCATAGCGGGAAATGTGCGCCGTGACGCGCGCGACAAGCTCGGAGGGGCTGAACGGTTTGGTTATATAGTCGTCTGCGCCGAGACCGAGTCCTCTTATCTTGTCTATCTCGTCCTTCTTCGCCGAGACCATGAGCACTGGGCACTCCTTGTGCTTGCGTATCTGGCGGCAGACCTCGAAGCCGTCAAGCCCGGGGAGCATAACATCGAGTATCACGAGGTCATAGTCCGAGCCGAGTGCCTTATCGAGTCCGCTCTTTCCGTCGAACTCCATCTCAACAGTATAGCCGTTCGCCTCGAGATAATCGCGCTCGAGTTCGGCTATATTTTTTTCATCCTCAACAACAAGAATCTTTTTGCTCATTTTTCTCTCTCCTTCTTATTTTGCCTGCGGCAAATCTATTATCACCTTGAGCCCGCCGAGCTCGCTCTCATCCGCGCGGATGGACGCGCCGTGGCGGTCGGTTATCTGCTTTGTTATCGCGAGGCCGAGTCCGCTTCCGTTTTTGTGACCCGTCCGCGCCTTGTCGCCTCTGTAGAAAGTTTCGAATATCTTATCGCGCTCGTCCGCCGGGACACCCTGACCGTTGTCTTCAATAGATATTTCGGTGTGTCCGTCTTCGTCGTTTCTGATGGAAAGCATTATTTTAGCCGTTCCGTCCTCCGCGCCGTATTTGCGGCTGTTGTCGATAAGATTGTTGAGCACGCGCCTGAACTGGGCGGGATCGATATTTATCTCCCTGTCCTCGTCGCACTCGAAGTTATATATAAACTCTATGTCAGCCTCGCTGAGGGTGTCGGCGACATAGGCGGTATATTCCTCGAAGAAGTCCTTCGCCTTTATCTTTTCAAAATAGAACGGTACTTTATCAAGGCTGAGCTTCGAGAGCATCGAAAGCTCGGAAACGAGGGTGTCCATACCCTGCGCGGTGTCATAAATGACTCCGACATAGCGCATCTTTTTCTCGTCCGTGTCGGCTATGCCATCGAGTATGCCTGAGGCGTAGCCTTTTATAGTAGTCAGCGGAGTGCCGAGATCGTGCGAGATGCCGGCGATGAGCTGCATTCTGTTCTCTTCATATTTCTGCTGCTGTTCGACCGACTCCTTGAGCCGCTGGCGCATCTCTTCAAAGTCCGCGCAGACCTGACCTATCTCATTTTTGGAGCTGTAGGGTACTTTATAGTCGAGGTTACCGTCGCGCAGCTCATGGGTAGCCGTCTGGAGTATGGTCATCGGCTCCATAATGCTCTTGAGCATGAGAATGACGAGCAAGCCGTTTGTTATGATTATCGCGACGACCGCAACGACCGCTGCGATGGCGATGACGTTATTGCCCTTTATCGGTATGCCGGAGCTGCCGCTGTAGATGCCGGAGCTGACTATTGCGTTTAGATTTTTGTTGACTACAATTATTTTTACAATGCCCTCGCCCTCGACGGAAAAGACATCGGTAACGACCGTTCCGCTGTCGTTCGAGGTGACGAACGGACTGTTTATATCGCTCAGGCTCTTGCCGCAGATATCAATGACCGCGCCGACCATCTCATAGACATCCGCTTCGACGGTTTTGTATATTATCTCGTCGTTCGCGAGAATCATAATATCCGAGCCGTCTTTCTGGATATTCGCGCAGGCTCCGAGAACGGCATCGCTTATTCTGTCCTCCATGCCGCTGCCGGACTTGGTTATCCCCGCTCTGAGCGGAGCGATACGCTTTTTATCCATCGCGCCGAGCCTGTCGGTATCGCTCTTTTTCGGAGTCTTTATCTTGTCCTCAAGCGACGAGACATTGAACTGCGTCTTGTAAAGCAGGAAAGAACCGAATGACGGGTCGAATGACAGCTTTGAAGTTGAAAAATATGTTATGGATAATGTGGTCAGCAGGATAACCGCAGTTATAATCGTCACGGGGATGATGACCATAAGCATATTCGACACGACAAGTTTGTTTCTGATAGACATATTTTTGAGCACGGATATTCTCCTTTTTTGAAAAGGTTTTCCACCGCCGCAAATGCGGAATATCGAAGCATCTGCGGTCAAAAATAAGCTCGGTGATGATATTGAAAAACGGGTTTCGCTATGTCTTTGTCTTTCTCCTCGGCGCGGTAATATACAACCTCGTCGAGGTGATTTTCCGCGGCTACACGCACTGGTCGATGTCCGTAGCCGGCGGCTCGGTGCTGCTGATTTTTTATCTTCTGAGCGACTGGCTCGCCGCGCTCCACCCCGTGATAGGCGGCATGATAGGCGCGCTCGTGATAACCTGCATCGAGCTTATCGCCGGGGTGATATTCAACATTCTGCTCAGGCAGGATGTCTGGGACTATTCGAATATGCCGCTGAATTTTCTCGGGCAAATCTGCCTGCCGTTTTCGGCGGTTTGGTTCATTCTCTATTTCCCGGCGGAATATCTGTGCCTTGCGCTCAAAAGAAAATTTGAGCCGAAAGAGCGAAATCAGTTCGAGGCGATGTAGTCGGCGATGCCGTCTACCGTCGCCTGGGCGAGCCTCTCCTGGACGGAATCCGACCAGAGGAGCTTGCACTCTCTGATATTGCTAACGAAGCCGTATTCTATGAGCACGGCGGGGCACTCCTCAATTCTCGTCACGCGGAACGGATACATATTCGTGCCGCGGTCTATCTTATTCAGAGTCGCCGAGCCTGCGCCCGAATATATGCTGCTCTTATAGGCGGAGACTATCCGTTTATGAACAGCTGACGCCAGCGGGAACGAATATGCCTGATAGTAATATGCCGTAGTGCCCATCGGGCTTGCGCTCTCGCTCGAGTCGCAGTGGACAGCGATAAACATATCGGGGTTCTTCGTCCTGCCCATATTCGCACGGGCGTCAAGAGAAACATATGTGTCATTAGAGCGTGTCATAATTACAGTTGCACCGCGGGCTTCGAGCTTCGCTTTTATCTTCTGGGCGAGGAGCAGGTTTATCTGCTTCTCGTATTTTTTGGAGCTGTTGGGGTTATATGCGCATATAGCGCCGGAATCGTTGCCGCCGTGACCCGCGTCTATCATAATGACACTGCCGCTGAGCGACGAAGCGGGCTTCGCCTTGATTTTGAGTGTAAGGCAGCCGTCCGAAGTATAGCCGACGGAATAGCCGTAGAATCTGCCTGGAGTCCTGAGAGTCAGGCGCAAGGTCAGTGTTTTCGCCTTGCTGTCCGTTATCCACTGGGCGGCGGAGACTATCTTGCTGCCGGAGACATTGATTTTGCCGACAACATTGCCGGAATGGCTGAAGGTGATATCAACATATTTTCCGTTGAACGCTGTCACGGCATAGAGCGAACCGCCCGAAGCCTGAGACGAAGGGATATATGACTGGTTCTTGACCGCGACATTGAACGGAACCTTCCAGGTGAAGCCGAATTTTATAGTAGTCGCGTCGGAGTTTGAAGAGCTCGAAACTACAGACACTTTGTTCTGCGGAAGATTATATCCCTGAGCTATCAATTTTGTCTTGCTCGCAAGTATATTTCTGCCGCTGGCGAGGCGGTAATATTTGCTGCCGCCGTAAGTATATTCGCTCGAAATATAATCAAACGTTCCCGCCGGGAGCGGAGAGCTGTAGGGCACGCAGTCGTCAACTACATTCGCGGGCATCGTCTCGCAGAGCGAGGTTATCTCGCACATCTTCGATCTGCCCGCAACGCCCGCATAGGCGTAAGGAGTGAGCATCTTCGACGGGTCGAAATCGACATTGCCGCCCGTGCCTCCGTCGGTAGTGTCGGACGGTTTATCGGTTGACGGATGCTCGGTGGTATCGGGCTGGGTCGGGGTCGGCTCGGGAGTCGGAATGACCGCGCTGACGCTGACGCTCGCGCCGCTCATTGTGGCGGAGAGTCCGTTGAAGCTTGCATATACTTTTATTCTTCCGAGCGACTGCACTTTTGACGTGCTCGCGGGAATTGAAATCTTGCCGCTGTAGACGGCGAAATCCGAGTTTTCGTCGAGCTTTGTGCCGTTTTCGTCCTGAACGAAATTAGACTGCTGCTTGAGCTTCACTTTCGTGCCGCCGAGGCTCGCCGTAACATTCGAGCCCTTGAGCGCGGTCGCGGTGACGGTGATGCTGCTGCCGCCCGGCACCTCCATAGATTTTGTCGGGGTTATCGACTCGAGTATTTTTATTTCATATGTAACGGTATATTTATGAGTCTTGCCCTTATGTTCAAAGCTGAATTCGTTCTTTCCTACCTTGAGTTCGGACTCGAACGAGAAATCGCCGTTTGCTTCGCGTTTTACATCATTGCCGTTGAGCTTCAAGGGGCTCAGCGGGCTGCTTGAGCCTGTAAAGGTTATTTTCGATTCGTTTGTGGTCTTTGTGCTGCCCTCAAAATTTCTGAGTTCAAAGTCCTTTTCAAGCTCTTCGCGGCTGCGCTCCGCGATATATTTGAGAATTGCCGAAGCGAGTGAATTATCCGACGAAAAAAACTCATAGTCATACATGACCGTTCCCACGCAGGAGTCGAGCGAATCGCAGGCATCGAGCTGTTCGGTTATCATCATCGCCTCATCCGTGCCGTCGGACGCAAAGAGATCTGCACGCACAGCCGCCGCGAAGCTCAGCCCGCTCCCGCGCGCGGAGTCGTTCACCTGTTCGAGCGAAGAGACATATTTTTCACCAGCCGAGGACTTGTCCGCCGGGAAGCTTATAAGAAAATCCGCGAATCTTGAATCGAGCACGGCCGCGCAGTCCACCGCGTTTGAAGCATCGGCAAAGAGCGCCGCGCTGACTTTTTTATTTTCGGAATGGAGAGTGCCGACAGCGTTCTTTCTCTGCTCGGCGGTCATATCGCCGGAGAACGCCACGCAGTCGAAGCTGCTTCCGAGCGAAGATAATTCATCTTTTCCGAACTCGGTGCCGCCGTAAACAAGGCAGACATAGAGTCCCTGCTTTTTAGCCTTTTCAGAGAGTGCTGAAATGACATCTATTTTCCCGTCCGAGCAGGCAAAGCCGCTCTCTTCGGGGACTGCAATAAACACTGAATCAAAGCCCTTGTTTTTTATATTTTCCGCCGCTTTTGCTATTATATCAGAATTTGTCTTTGTATCGGAAGAGGACGAAAGACCGAGCTTGTCCGTTCTGACGAAAATTGCGGAAAGCTTCGCGGGGCGCGAGGTGACGAATTGGACATCGCTGCCATCGTCGCCGGTAACTTCTGTCGTGCCCGGCTTTTTGCCGCCGAGGAACGACAGGATTTTATCTGTTCCGACTATGCCCGCGCCAACCGCCATGCTGACGAGCAGCAGGACAGCGACGGACATTACTATTACGGCATTTCTCTTTCCCTTCGTCATTTCATTTGCCCTCCGTCAGAAAAGTTTTCACCAAAAAGGATGTGATATCCCCAATTTATAATAAGACAGTGTACATTATAACATATTTTCGAGATTTTGCATTTCTTTTTTTGCGTTTTCGTTGATTTTTCCGAACATATATGAATATGAAAAAAGCGCGAATCCGCAATAGGCATTTAGCGGACGGACGAAAGACAGCTGGCGGGCGATAATATCACTGTTCTCCGCCCACTCGGAGCTCCCCGACCGGGCATTTTTATCCTGAGTCCCGCATTTATAGGCGGCAAGACCCCAGATTATCCCAACGCGCCCGTCGGAGACAGAAGCCCAACGTTTTGCAGTCTTTTCAAACGGCAGAGACTGATTTTCAAAGCCGAAATAGACCTGCGGAATAATATAATCGGCGTAACCCGGAGTGGAGAGCCACAGCTCAACATCTGCGAACAGGGCGTTTTCGTTGCCGTCGATGTTGCCCGCGGGGCTTATCGAAAATATCTTGTCGCTGCCGTAGCTCTTGACGAGCGAATAAAGACCCGCCGCAAACGCACTGACGCTGTCGCGCCGCCACTCGTTGAGTCCTTTATCCCCGCCGCCGGAGACATAAGCTTCATATTCCGCGCGGTCTATGCTCTCGTCGCGCGTGGGATAGAAATAGTCGTCGATATGTATGCCGTCGACCTCGTAGCCATCCAAAATTTCGCGCACGCCGTCATATATCAGCGCGTGGACATCGGTTGACGCGGGGTCGAAATATATTCCGTTTTTGAGCTGGATAACTGCATCCGTGCCAATGAGCTTTTTCGCCGGGCTCCCCTGCGGCAGAGAGTCAATATTATCGGACGAGCTGACGCGAAACGGGTTTATCCACGCATGAATTTTGAGTCCGGCTCTGTGGGCGCATTCGACCATCACTTTCAGCGGATCGAAGCCCGGGTCGCTCCCCTTGCAGGAATATTTTGACCACGGGAAAAGCTTCGACGGATAGACGGCATCGGCAAAGGCGCGGACATGGACAAAGACCGTGTTGAGCTTCATATCGGCGACATTATTAAACATCTCCTCAGCCCGCTCGCGGAATTTTTCTTCGCCCTGAGCTGCATCCGGCAGCTCGTAGCAGCTTATCCACACAGCGCGAATCTCATCAGGCTTCGGAGTGTAAACGGCGGAAGTTTCCGCTGTGCTATTGCTCGTCTGTTCCGGAAGTTTTGCGGGAATCCGGGCGCATGAGCAGAGCAGGCAAAAAAGAACAATGCAGGCAAAAAGGCGTTTCATTTTTTATTTCTCCTTTGTTTTTTGTCTGCTACATATCTATGCGTGTCCCGCATAAAAAAGTCAGAAGCCGCTGCAAAACACAGCGGCTTCAATAAAAAATATATCTTATTTTATATTCCCGTCAATGACATCGCGCAGGCTCACGCCGTCGAGATATTCGTTGATGACGCGCTCGAGTCCCTGCCAAAGCGGAAGGGTCAAACAATCCGCGCAGCGCGGGCACTCGTTGGACTTACTGTCAAGGCACGCCACGGGCGCAAGGCTGCCCTCGGTGAGGCGCAGTATATCGCCGACAGGGATATCCTCCGGCTCGCGCGCAAGGCGGTAGCCGCCCTGGAATCCGCGCGAAGTCTTCAAAATCCCGTCGCCCGTTAAGGCGGGCACAATCTGTTCGAGATATTTTTTCGATATATCCTGCCTTGCGGCAATATCCTTGAGAGCAACGAAGCCGTCGCCCTGATTTTCATACAAATCGATAAGCAGACGCATGGCATAGCGTCCCTTTGTGGAGATCTTCAATCAAATCACCTCTTTTTGGCGAGTATAGCACAAATTCCGCCGATTTTCAAGCAATCAGTCGATAACGACCTCTCTGTGCAGCTCGGATGAGTCATATATCGCCTGCATTATTTTGGAAGTTCCGATGGCGAGATCGATATCGGCGCGGTTATGCTCATGATTTATAACGCAGTCGACGAACGAATTTATCTCCGCTTCGTAGAAATTGTTCGTTCTGAATTTCGGCTCGCTGCGCATGAGCATGCCGTTCTTGACGGAATAGATAACAAAGCCCTCGCCGTATTCGAGCCTTATGCCCGCCTTGTCGCCGATGAAATCGATATATGTCTCATCCTCGCCGATGTTCTCCGCCCACGCGCCGTTGAAGGTTATGGTCGGGCCGTCGGTTCTGACGATGCCGGTGACGGAATCGTCAACATCGAAAACGCCGTCCTTGTCGGCGGTATTCTCCGCCCACATGTTCGTATAGACATAGTCTTTTATGTTCTTGCCGAGCTTGCAGAACGCCTCGCCCGATGCGGTCAGGGGCTTGGGCTCGCCGCAGCAATAGAGAATGAGGTCGAGATAATGGACGCCCCAATCTATCAGCGCACCGCCGCCGGACGCCGCCTTGCGGGTGAAGTCGCCGCCGATGCCGGGGATGGAGCGGTTCGCGCGGAAGCTCGCATAGACATGGTAGACCTCGCCGAGCTCGCCTGCGTCTATAAGATCCTTTATGTGATTGACCGCGTTGCCGAAGCGGTTGCACACGCCGATGCTGAGAATTCTGTCCGTCTCATGGGAGACTCGCTGCATCTCGAGCGCCTCGGAGAGCACACGCGCGGCGGGCTTCTCGCTGAGAACATCCTTGCCCGCTCGCATGAAGTCTATAGCTATGACCGAGTGCAGGTCATTATGGGTGCAGACGGAAACCGAATCAAGTTCCGGGTCGTCAAGTATCTCGTGATAGTCATAGACCGCTTTTCCGCAGCCGTATTTTTCGACCGCAGCGTCCGCTCTCTCGGGGATAATATCGCAGAAATACTTTATCTCCGCCTTTTCGTTTTTCATATATGCGGGGATATGCGCAGAGTTCGCTATCGCGCCGCAGCCGATTATCGCAACCTTGATTTTTTCTGACACTGAAACTCCTCCGTTTCAAGTTTATTTATCTATACATAATAATACCAAGACGGGCGCCAAAAGTAAACTCCGGCACAAAAAATATATACTTTTTTATTTTTTCGTTTAAATCGGACATTTTTTGCTTATTTGTTTCTTGTCTTTTCTCAGTGCAGGTTATATAATACAATTACATAATTGTTTCAATTTTTATCTGGAGATGATGAAGTGAGCAAAGTATCCGATTTTCTCAACTCAAAAATCGTCAAGAGCGATGTCGGAGAAGAGACCGTACTGACCTGGAAAGAGACGCTCTCTTATGCCCTCGGCCGCGGCGCGCAGGGCATGAACACGAGCATGACCAGTTCGAAGTACATAAACTTCTTCCTGACCGATGTTCTTTTCAAAAAACTCTCGAACCCCATGGGCGTTGCGTCAAAGATCAGATTTTTCTGCGGCATCTTCGACGCGATAAACGACCCGATGATGGGCGTTCTTGTTGACAAAACAAGGACAAAGGACGGTCAGATGCGACCCTATATCAAGTGGGCGCCGCTGTTCGTTTCGCTTGTCATGGTGCTGTTCTTCGTCGGCAGCGCAAACGCGAGCCCTGTGTTCAACATCATTTACACTACCTTCCTTTTCGTCATGCTCGACGTCACCTACACGGCGTTTGATATTCCGATGGGCGCTCTCGCCTTTTCGATAACCCCGAGCGGAATCGAGCGAACGAAGCTCTTCGGAGTCAGTTCAATAACCCGCTCCGTCGTCGGCGCTCTGCCGCAGGTTTTCGTCGCGGGCGCTGCTCTGCTCCCCTATTTCAAGGATCACACCCCGCAGGCATATCTGACCTCCGCGATAATCTCCGCTGTATTCATAGTCGTGCTCACGCGCCTTACATATCACAACACACGCGAGCGCGCCCAGCACCAGTCCGACACGCCGAGCGTCAAGGAGTGCTTCGCGCTCCTGTTCAAGAACCGTCCCCTGCTCATGCTCTTCTTTGCGAATATCTTCTTCCTTATCTGCAAGATACCCGAGCAGATTTCGTTCTACTTTGTCGCCGACCTTCTTTTCAACAGAAAATACAACGTCTTTATAGATGTTATCAAATTCCCTGGCTTCCTGCTCGCGGGTATACTCGTGCCCAAGATAGTCGAAAAGCTCGGCAAGCGCGCGGACTCGCGCAGATTCTTCCAGATCTGCTGCGTCTCTGCAATAGTGCTCCACCTGCTCTTCGCGCTGACCACCTACGGCGGTCTCGTCAACAAGCCCGCAGGTCAGTCCGCTTCGATATTCACGGCTATTCTTGTTATTCTCTTCACCGGCCTTACCACCATCCCGCTTGAGTTCAAGAACCTCATGCAGAAAGAGATGGAGGCTGAGACGGTCGACTACATCGAATGGAAAACAGGACGCCGCGTTGAGGGCATCATGCTCTCGATAATGAGCTTCACGGGAAAAATTGAGAACACCTTCGCTTCGTCCATCGGCATCGCCATTCTCGGCGTTGTCGGCTATGTCAGCCACACAGAGGGCTCACTGATTCAGAACCACAGCACCAATCTCGCGCTGTTCGCAATGACAACGATAGTCCCAGCAATAGGCTATCTGCTCATGCTCATACCTATACACTTCTATAACATCACCGGCGAAGGACACAGAAAGATGATGTCCGAAATCGCCGAACGCCGCGCATCTATAGCAGCCGAGACTGCCGCCGAGATGCAGAGCGCAGGAGAGACAAAATGAACCCACGCTTCGTTTTCATAGCCGATACCCACCACTTCTCGCGCACCCTGTCAGACGGCGGCGAGGCATATGCCTACCGCAGCGAATCGGATCAGAAGTGCCTTGAGGAGACGGGCGAGATAATCGACGCGGCATTTGAAAAGATACTCGAAAATCCGCCCGACGCCGTAATGATAGCGGGCGACCTTTCAAACGACGGCGAGCACATATGCCACGAGGAGTTCCGCGAAAAGCTGCGCGAGCTTCAAAAGCATGTTCCCGTATATGTCATAACCGCGACGCACGACTGGTGCTGTGATGAGAATCCGCGCAGATTCACGGGCGGCGAAGTCACAAACGACGTTGAGACAGTCCCGCACGAGGAGCTGAGCGAATTCTACCGCGAATTCGGGCTCGACCGCGCGATAAGCTCATACAAGACACATCTCGGCATATACTCATATGTCGCGCAGATTGCCGACGGAGTCCGCCTGCTTGCGCTCAACGACGACCAGAACGGCAAAGGGCGCGCGGGCTACACCCCCGACCACATGGCGTGGGTCGAGGAACAGATACGCAAGGCAAAAGAGGACGGTCAGCTGATGATCGGCATGGAGCATCACCTGCTCATCGCGCACATCCACCCATTCATCACGAGCGGCCACTGCGTCGGCGACCGCGAAGAGGTTGCCGCGAAATTAGCGGACGCAGGGCTTCGTTATATGTTCGTCGGTCACTCACATATTCAGAGAATAGATACATTTGTATCACCCTCGGGAAATCCGATAACGGAAGTGAACATAGGCTCGCTGTGCGGCTATCCCGCGCCGATAGTCAATGTCACTGTAACGGACGACAACCGCCTGCACATAGTCACGGAGCATCTTGAGAGCTTCGAGGGCGCAGACGACGCGCAGGAGTTTTTGAAAGCGCACGCGGTGCAGATGATAGACCTGCCGCTCAAGGGCATACTCGTTAGCCGCGAAGAGTTCGGCAAAAGGCTCGACGCGCTCGGTGCGAATGGCAAGAAAATATCAGCGCTGCGTCCGATTGCAAAGCCGATTGCAAAGCTGCTGCTCGAATCCGATGTGATGAGCTTCTACAAAAAAGTGAACCGCCTGACCTTTGGCAAAATTCTCCGCAAGGAGGACGCCGAGGAGCTCGCGGACATGAAAGTTATCGACATTGTTCACAATGTCCTGCTCTCGTTCCTCGACGGCGGCATGAACAGAGTCGAGAGGGACAGCGCATACTACCGCCTCGTCACCGGGACGATATCGATTCCCTCGCGGATAATGAAAAACAACTCGCTGTTCAGAAAGCTAAACGAGTGCGCCGACGCGATACTCACGGGCAGCGACCCCGACCCCGAGGACGCAATAATATAAAAAATACAGGGCTTCCGTTAAAAATCGGAAGCCCTGTTTGATTTTCTGCTGTCAATGGAAATCCCACGAATCGATATCGGCATAGACATCGTTGATATGATTAGCGTTGCCGTATTTCAGCGTGCGCGTGTATATCGCAAGCCCGGAACGGTAGCAAAGCGGGACGAACGGCATATCGGCATTGAACGCATCTATAAATGTGTTCACATCGGACGAGCCTGCGAGGAATGCCGAATACACAGTGCTCGCGGCGCCCGAAGTGTTGATGCCATAAGCCACGCTGCCGCCGCTCTTGAGAAGCGGCGAAAGGCTCATATTCTCGGTGAGCTTGACCTCGCCTATATACATATCATATTTGCCGGACGCGACCGCCGAGCGGTAATCTTTTTCGCTCAGCGCGCTGACGGTGACGGAAATTTTGAGCTTTTCGAGCATCTCTTTTATGCTCTGCGCCGCCGCCGATTTGAAGCCGTTGTCTTTGTTGACGACTATCTTGAGAGTGAGCTGTTTTTTGTTTGCGTCCGCGCGCACGGCGTCATTTTTTGAAGTATATCCCGCCTCGTCAAGCAGCTTTCCCGCCGCTTCGAGGTCGGTTTTGACTGTATAATCTTTGCCGGAGATAACATTCCAGTCGGGGTTGAACGGTGTATACGCCGCTTTTGCGTGACCCTGGAACGACTCGTCGGCGAGCTTCGCCCTGTCAATGGCAAGCGCCACCGCCTGACGCACCTTCTCGGATGAGAGCGCGGAGCTGCTCTTGTTGAAAGCGAGATAGACTAAATTATTCATCAGGATATCTGCGACCGACGAGGAATAGCGGGTATAAGAGCCGCCGCGCAGATCGTCAAAAGCGAAGCTTATATTGCCGATGGCGAGGGTATATTTGAGCATGCTCAAATCTTTGACATCATAGAGAGTGATGCTCGTTTTCTTCGGCGAGAAGTTGCCGCGCGCGCTGCTTGCCTTGAGATAGCCGACGCCGTTTTCCGAAGAATATGTGTATCTGCCTCTGCCCGCCGCGCCGTCCTCGGCCGAGCCGCCCTTTGTAACGGCAAAGGTAAGGCAGTTGACAGCATACGGATCGTCATCGGCGAGAGAAAACACGACGCTGTTCCCGCTGACTTTTGCGCTGCTGAAATTCGCAAGCTGAGTTTTATATGCGGGCGATTTCTTCGCGCTCTCAAACGAAGCGACAACATCGGAAGCCGAGACGCTCGAACCGTCCGAGAACTTTGCAGACGCAAGAGATACCGTCAGGGTTCGACCGCTGCGGCTGTAATTCGACGCGAGAAGCGGCTGAGGATTATAATTTTTGTCAAGAGCAAACAGACCGTCATAGATAAGCGGCATCAGCTGCTGATTGAGCATACTTGTTGCCGTAAAGGGATTGAGCTTGTCGCCTTTTGAATAGGGCAGTTTGAGGGTCTGCACCGCTTCGACCGCCTCGGGCGGCATGGTGGTTGTCTCGTCCCCGCCGTCCTTTTTGTTTGAACAGCCGCTGAATGCGAAAGAAAGCGCGACCGTCAGCACAAGTATCGCCGCCGCAGCGCGGATAATTTTTTTCTTCATACTTATCTCCTCTCGGGGAAGTGTAAAGTTATATAGCTTTACGTTATTTTATCAGATCTTTGATTATCTCGCCCGCCATTATCATGCCTGCAACGGGCGGAACAAACGATATACTCCCGGGCAGTGCCCTGCGTGAAGTCACTTCGGCGGTCTCATTCGGCTTTATCGGCTGCTCGGGTGACCAGACGACTTTCAGGTGACTTATGCCTCTGACCTTCAGCTCACGGCGCATCACGCGGCACAGCGGGCAGACCGAAGTTTTTGTGATATCAGAGACCCGAAAAAGCGTCGGGTCGAGCTTATTTCCCGTGCCCATGCACGATATCAGCGGTATCCCCCTTCTCTGCGATTCGATGGCTAACGACAGTTTTGCCTGAACGGTATCGACCGCGTCAGCCATATAGTCATAGCGGTTCTCGAAAAAATCCGCAGAATTCTCTTCGAGATAGAACCCGTCGATAATATTCACCTTGCAGTCGGGATTTATATCTTTTATTCTCGCCGCCGCGACCTGAGTTTTTTTCATGCCGACCGTTGAAGAGAGGGCGTATAGCTGGCGGTTGATGTTGGTAATCGCAACCTTGTCATTGTCGATAACGGTCAGCTCGCCGACTCCTGCGCGGGCGAGCGCCTCCGCAGTATAAGAGCCGACGCCGCCGAGCCCGAACACCGCGACATGGCAGCGGCTCAGCTTTTCGACCGACTCCCCGCCTATGAGCATTTCACTTCTTGAAAAGCGCGAAAGATCCAAAATATCTGCCTCCGGTAGTTTCTTATGGGATTATTGTACACCATGGGCGAAGATTTTGCAATTTTTTATTGATAAAAGCGCGGTTGCGGTTGTTTTTTTGTCCGCCAGAGGTTATAATTAAATGAATATCAATCAAAATAAAGGATGTCATTTGAAATGAAATTAGGAATAGTAGGTCTGCCGAACGTCGGCAAGAGCACACTTTTCAACGCCATCACAAACGCAGGCGCGCAGTCCGCGAACTATGCGTTCTGCACCATCGAGCCGAATGTCGGCGTGGTCGCAGTGCCGGACGAGCGGTTGGACAAGCTCGCCGAGATGTATCACCCGGACAAGATAACCCCCGCGACAATTGAATTCGTTGACATAGCGGGTCTTGTGCGCGGCGCATCGAGAGGCGAAGGTCTCGGCAACAAGTTCCTCTCGCACATAAGAGAGGTCGACGCGATAATACATGTTGTTCGCTGCTTCGAGGACGACGACATTGTCCATGTTGACGCGACTATTGACCCAAAGAGAGACATCGAGACGATAAACCTCGAGCTCATCCTCTCCGACCTCGAGATGGTCGAGCGCAGGATAGACAGGGTCGCAAAGCAGGCGAGAAACGATAAATCCGCAGCCGCCGAGCTCGAGTTCCTCAAGAGACTCAAAGCCGAACTTGAGAGCGAAGTGCCCGCGAGAAATGTCGAGTGCGACGAGAACGAGCGCGAATTTTTAGCTCAGATCGCCCTGCTCACCGCGAAGCCGGTAATATATGCCTGCAACATGAGTGAAAACGATTTTGCAAACAATATTGATACAAACCGCCACTATCTCGCGGTCAAAGAAATAGCCGCCGCAGAGGGTTCGGAGGTTTTGCCGATCTGCGCGGAGCTTGAGGCTGAGATAGCCTCGCTCGAAAAAGAGGAGCGCGAGATGTTCCTGACCGATCTCGGAATCGAGAAAGGCGGACTCGATCTGCTCGTTCAGCGCAGCTATCACCTGCTCGGTCTTATCTCATATCTGACCGCCGGCAAGCCCGAGGTCAGAGCCTGGACAATAACCCGCGGCACAAAGGCTCCCCAGGCGGCAGGAAAGATTCACTCCGACTTTGAGCGCGGATTCATACGCGCCGAGGTCATAAGCTTCGACGATCTCATCGCCTGCGGTTCGCTGACCGCCGCAAAGGAAAAGGGTCTTGTCCGCAGCGAGGGCAAGGAATATGTCATGAACGACGGCGATGTCGTGCTGTTCAGATTCAATGTGTAAAAGGAGTTAATTATGGCTGAGGACAACAACATTCTTGATTTTTATCCCGACGGCGAGGAGGATTCCTGCGCCGAGGACAGCTACGTTACTCTCGTTGACGACGAGGGCAACGAGGTTGAGATGTCGGTAGTCGACATAGTCGAGCACAAGGGCGAAAATTATGTCATTCTCCTGCCCGTTGAGAACATCGAATCGGGCGACATGCAGTTCGCCGTGATGAAAATCGAATACGACGAGGAGACCGACGAATACACCTATGTGACCGGCAACGAGCCGGAATACGACGAAGTTTTCATTGAGTTTCGCGAGAGGCTCGAACAAGAGCTGAGTATCATTGACGATGACGGCGACGAGCTCGACAGCGAAAATGGCATCGATCATTTCGACGAGGACAACTGATAAAATAACAAGCAAAAGCCGCCCGACTGTAATAAATACAGCCGGGCGGCTTAATTTTTTATATCAATCCGAGCTTTTTGAACGCGTTATAGAGTCCGTTTGAATTTATATCGTCGGTCACCATATCGGCGGCCGCGCGCAGAGCCGGAGTTCCGTTGCCCATGGCGACTCCAAAAGAGGCGAAGTCCATCATCTCGAGGTCGTTGTCGCCGTCGCCGAAGGCTATTGTCGCGCTCTGAGGCGCGTCAAAGCGGCGCAGTATCTCCGCCATGCCGGTGGCTTTGGTGTATCTGCTGTCTGTCACCTCGCCGCAGCGGTCACCCATGCTGCCGAAGCTGTATCGCACGACGCTGAACCTGTCCCCGAGGTCGGCGGCAACATCGAGAAGCCCTTTCGGTGCTCCGTAATATATGAGCTTTTCGGCAACCGTAAGTTCGGGCACGCTCTCGACTATTTTTGTCATGCCGAAGAGCGAATCTATCTTGCCGCGGTCGATGCCGTCGGCGAGATAATGCTCAACTATCGCGTCCCCGCACCACTTTTCGAGCATCAGCGTGTGCTCTGTCTGCACGCAGTACGGAGTGTGCGCGGCGGTGAAATAATCCGCAAGAAAGGTTATATATTCTTTTGAAAAGCAGTGCTGAGCTATGCACTCACCGTCTGCCATAACATATGCGCCAGATGAGCATACCGCGCCGTCGAAATCCACCTTTTCGAGAAGCCACGGATATATCTGCGAACGCTGTCTGCCAGTGCAGACGAATAGCTTATGTCCGTTTGATTTTGCGGTTTTCAGCGCCTCGAGCGCTGAGTCGGCGAGCTTGCCCTGAAAGTCGACAAGCGTTCCGTCTATATCAAGAAAAATATATTTGCAGTCCATGCATTTCCTCCGAAAGCGTTTTCATTATGATAGCACAACCCGCGCTTTTTGTCCATTGCCGATTGAAAAAGCCGGTGCGTTTATAGTATAATCTTTTACACAGGGAATTTACAAGGCGGTGGAAAGCATGACTGATATCGAACACGCAAAACAGCTTCTTACAGGCGAGGGATACACCTGCGTCATTTGCAGAGGCGATGACATACACACGAGCGAAAAGCGCGGAGTCGCGCCGCTCATTGAGCTTTTAGACAGCAATATTGATGTCCGCGGATATTCCGCCGCAGATAAGACGGTCGGCAAAGCGGCGGCGATGCTGTTCGTATTGCTCGGCGTCGGCGAAATATATGCCGTAGTTATGAGCCGGAGCGCCAAAAAGATTCTTGACGGGCACGGGATAAAATATTCCTGCGGCGAAGAGGTCGAATATATAATAAACCGCAAAAAAGACGGCATGTGCCCGATGGAAAAGGCGGTTATGGACATTGACGACCCCGCCGAGGCTCCGACAAAAATAAAAGAAACTATCGAAAAAATGAGAAAGGGCGGCTGACATGAAGCTTCATTACATGGGCAAGTTCAACCTCGACCCGGACAGCCTGCCGCAGGCGGAGCACAAGCCCGGCGCGGTGGAGTTCAAAGAGGCGGACAGCATGAAAAAACTGTCCATTATCGCGAACACCGTCGCCTGCATAATACTCGTCATTCTCGGCGCGGCGGCGTTCTTCAGAATTGTTCCCGTTGCAGAACCAAAATCCGCGACAATCACCTGGTTTGCGGCACTCCTCGGCTCTATAGTGATAATCTTCCCGCACGAACTGCTCCACGCCCTCTGCTTCAAAAAAGATGTGTATCTTTACACGAATCTCAAGCAGGGCATGCTATTTGTTATCGGCACGGAGACGATGAGTAAGGGCAGGTTCATATTCATGTCGATGCTCCCGAACATAATTTTCGGCATCGTCCCCTATGTTATCGGCATGATTTTCCCGAAGCTTATATTCCTGACCATGTTCGGCATGATCTGCACAAGCATGGGCGCGGGCGACTACTACAATGTTTTCAACGCCATACGGCAGGTGCCGAAGAACGGAAGAGTATATATGTCCGGCATGCGGTCGTATTGGTATTTGGAGAAATGAACGAAAATTTGATAAATAGTTAGCCCCCGAACAGTAAGATTGACTCTTACTGCTCGGGGGTTATATAAATATAGACTTAATAATTATATGCTTCTATTTTATCTATCCGTACAATTCTTTGTTTATCAAAATTATATTCACGTACAAATTTCAAATCATCTTCCCATTTTGCAACCGCAACATCCATATTATATTTTTGTCCGTTTATTCGAATAAACATATCTAGATATTTCATTATCTCATATTTACTAAGTACTCCGTCACATATAATTCTTTCTAACACTTTATGCCTATATTCGCGACTAAAGTTATGTTTTCGCGACACGCTATATCCACACAGCATTAGAGGAGATGCCTCGGCGCGCACATCGTGCTCTATAAAAAAATCCCCATTATGGTTAACCATTTCAAAATGAATTGGCAAAAAATTATATATAGCCATATATCGTTCATATTCAGAAATATTTATAAAATATTTCTCACAAGTCTTACAATGATTAATATTAATAATCACTTTTTCATCATTAAAGGTAGTAACACGCGCCTTCATGCTCTCAATGGAATGTTTTCTTTTCAAGCATACAATATTTCCTCTATGTATATATAAGATGTTTTTCGTTTTATCTAAATCAAACATTCTTTCATTATTTTCTTGTTGTAGATCATTATCATTATCTTCTGCACTTGCCGACTCAACTTCCAATGTTATAGACTTGTTTAGATAAACTTTTCTCATTTTTTCTCGATTTTTTATAAATATGGATCTGATCTTTTCATTGGAATTTTCATTATAAAGCTTTAGCAGCGTATAAAAATGCTTCTTGTTTTCTCTATATAAATTTAATGCCTCGAGCAGTCTTGCATCAGTTTCATTTATTCCCATATTTTCGGACAATGAACCTACTATTAAGAGAATCATTCTCATAACATAACGCTCTTCATATAAAGCTTTATGTGTAGTTATTTTGAACTGTTTAGCTTTTTCGGCAAGTTTATAACTAGATGATGTGATAATTTTTTTTAAATCCCTTCTATTATTCAAAGCATCAAGAGAACAGCTTATCAAAAATACAAGTTCATATATATTGTAATATTCATCGTTTATGATATCCAAGGGGCTACTCTCATAGTTTTCTCTCACATACTTTAAAACAGCAGTATTGATATTGCCTTTTCCATTACTATCAAAAATGTAATTAAAATTTTTTAAAAATAATGATAAATCCTTTTCAAGCTGTTCTTCACTTAAATTAAAATTTTTCTCAAAGGCGCTATAACATCTTTTTTTATCAAAATTCCTCACATATATATCTTCATATAAATATGTTGTTATAGTTTCAAGCCGTCTTCGTTCCTCTATCACTCTAATGTGGTTGGCTCTAGCTTCTATTTGATTTAATCTAAATTGCGCATTATTGCCGTATGTAGAACGACTTTTTTGTAAAATTTCTAATCTTTCCGCTATTCTCTCTTTCTTATTTTTTTTCATATTATATCACCGTTAACATGTCTTTATATTTCGCTAATATGCAATTGAGGCGTGTAAACCGCTCAACAACCTACACACCTCATATTATTTTGTTTTATGCAACTGAAGTGTGTTGTGCCAAATTCAAAAAAACAAGGATTTCATTACTACTTAACTGTATCACTATACAAATCTATTCCGTCATTTATCAAATAACCTTCACAAAGCTGGGTTATCTGACCCAATTCTGACGCTCCTTCCAAGCGTTATACACTCGATTGAAATTACCCTGAATACTGATAGGGTAGCCGCGATAACCCTGACGCCTTATCTCACGCTCTGCAAGAAGCTCAATCCACCAGTAAAGCACCTCTGGATCGCTCTCAAGAGCAGGAAGATATTCTTCCGGGAAGTGGGTGTTATCACCTCTGTGCCACTCAGATTCATATTTATCTCTTAAATTTCCCCTCATCTCCGGAGGCGGCGCGGGATTTGCCGCAATGCGCTGCCGCTCACGGTCTATTTCGTCCCAACGCTCTTTTACATCAGCCCCGACAAACACCGCCGAAGCACCAATCAGACCAAGAAATGAACTTAAAAATCCCATTATATAACTTTCTCCTTTCGTTAACCGAACATTAATTTCATCTATATCTTAGTTCCCAAAAAATCCTTTGTCAACAGAAATTTTTCAAATTCCAGATTTTGTCCGTTTTGTTGGACAGTTAATCTTTTTATTTATATTACTCATAAGTAAGCCATCTCGTTATAATAAAGTATACTTAACCATCACAAAATAAATCTGTTTACATTAGCGCTCCAAGCCAGTTAACAGCCGTGTGGCTGTGTGTGGCAGAGTCACTGTTTGGGTCAGTAGGTAAAGTAAAAAAGAACAGGAAGACTGATGTCTTTCTGCCCTGTTAGTTAAATAGAATTCATTTAGTACAATGATTTTTTAATAAATGAAGTGTTTGCTCCGCAAACACAAAGCGACAACTTCGTTGTCATGAAGCGTTCGCTATACTCGCATGAAGTAAACGCACCTCTTGCTTTTTATGCGGTTTGACCGCACTTCATTAGCGAAGCGACTTCATTTTTCATGCACCGAAGGTGCGCTTAATTGAAAAAGCACTTGCAAATGCAAGTGCTTTTTCCTGGCTCCCCCTGTTGGACTCGAACCAACGACCCTGCGGTTAACAGTGGTTGTGACGCGAATATCAAACAGTATCATTCGATTCCATACAGTGTAGAACCGTGATTTTACCTATATAACGCAATTAATAAACGGTTCGCGCGGTGCGAAAAATCGCTAAATAATAATGGTGTTAGACAATTGTTAGACGGTTTGCTTGCTGTTGTTTTATATAGCGGAGTGGAGCAGTTGATAGCTCATTAGGTTCATAACCCAGAAGGCGCAGGTTCAAGTCCTGCCTCCGCAACCATAAGTCCACCGTAATTTTGATAAAATTACGGTGGACTTTTTCTATGCCCGAAAACCGCTTGAAATAAGGCTTTTCGGCTGTTCAGGCGCATAAGCGAACCCCGCTGCAGAGCAATTCTGCGGCGGGGGTTTGTGCTTTACATGGGTTTTGTGGCTTTTTTGTCGTTGTAATCGTTAAACAGCTGGGGTAATCGTTAAATTGTCAGCGTATTCGTTAAATCACTGGGAGTAATCGTTAAACAGCCGAGTTCTGATAATACTCCTTATGAGAAAATCGGCGATGAAGTGCGGTCGTTGGCGGATGAAGTACCGTTTGACATTCCCGATTCGTGGGAGTGGGTGCTACTCGGTAATGCATTTGCAATCGAAATGGGACAATCTCCAGCTGGAAACACTGTTTCGGGAAATTGTACTGGAACCGAGTTCCATCAAGTCCAATATTAGCATCTTCTAGATGTCCAAGGACGCTCTGCTCGAATGGGCAGATACCGAACTGACGCAGAAGGCACAGCTTGCCTATGAAGGTCAAAGGATTCTGCAAATATTCTGTTTTTAGGTTAATTGCTTTGGTCATACAGTTACCTCTTAACCGAATGTAAAGTCCAGCAAGTCAATTTTCCCGGATCCATGATAAATGAAATACAGCGCATGGGTTCCGGATACATTAAGGGTCGTTTCATTCGATTCTGCCCAGTTCTTTGCGGTCGGAAGCTGTAAGATCCCCATCTGCTTTTCGCCAATCAGGATCTTTAGATCGCCGCCGGAACCACGGTAAGTGACCTTCAATCTGGTAGTATCGCTGAATGAAAAATATTTGTATCCGATCATCGTTCCCTTGGTAATGTCCTTGATAAACCGAAGCTCTACCTCGTGGTTTACATTGGGCGAAGGCGGATTTTTTCGGACATTGCTCAAATGGGGCATTTTACCATTTGTCAGATTGCAGCAGATCGTTGCAGGATACTTACCCTCTGCTTTCAGCGGGCCTCCATTCAAACCGCAACTGGTGATCTCCACCTGACGGATTGTTCCATCCGGTTCGATGGTGATCGGTTCTGCGCAAGCCTGTCTGGAGAATGCCGTATTATGGGTCTGGCGGTGATAGAAGATGTAGTACTGTCCATTGATATACTCAATACTGCCATGGTTGGTACCGGTTGGGTAAAGCCGGTCTTTCGGCTTTCTTCCGTTGATACCGATGTCACCGTTTGATATGATCACGCCACGGTAGGTGTAATCCCGGTTCGGATATTTTGAGGTTGCATAACAAAGTTCGTGATTCACATGGGAGGAATAAATAAAATAATACAAATCACCAAACTTGCGCAAGGACGCGGCCTCAAAAAAGCTATGCTCACGCAGAGCACTCCCTTTGGGTGCATTGTTGAGTGCAGGAAGAATCCGGATTGGTTCTGATTTAACAGTAAGCATATCGTCTTCAAGTTCCACAAGATTTGCTCCCAGAATGCTTAGCGGCTCTTCACTGCGGATTTCCTTCACTGGCTTATTGAACATGCCGCTCATGACCCTCGGCATAACAAGACCCATTAGAGGTTTATGGGTATCCATGCCAAGCCCCCAGCCATAGGTCAGATAGATCCTGCCATTGTCGTTCAGCACGGCCGGATCAAAAGGAATGAAACGCTGCAAAGGGCGTCCATCCGGATAATGTACATCTCCGTAGTATTCAAATTTTCCCGCAGGAGTATCGCATACAGCCACGCTGATGGGGCCGTCAAAACCGTGATCTCCTCTGCCGGACAGATCATAATACAAGTAGAATCTGCCGTCATTGCCCTGAACCACATCCGGAGCATACATATCCTGCCGCTCATTACAGTAATGTGCGCATTGCTCAGCACGGTAAATCGTTCCCTCACAACGCCAATCACGCAGATCATCGATTGGTGCCGACCAGCACTCATAGTCCAGCAGACAAAAACACTCACCGCCCTCGGCATCGTGGCTGCCGTACAGATAGACCCGGTCACCAAACACATGGGGTTCACCGTCTGGGATATAGGTATCCAGCGGGAGGAACGGATTGAATACTTGTTTTTCCATATCGATACACCACTTTCCGTCTTGTCATGTAGCTCCATACATTTTTGGACAAGGACCAGTTTACTCTGCAATAAGATTACTTGCGTTTGGCCATTTTCTTACTAAGATACTTTTTATTCTCCGTATCGAAATCCAGGCCCCTTTTCCGGCACTTTTCCTTCAGATCGGCGATTCTCGCTTCCTCTGCCAGGCGGGCATTCTCTGCCTTTTCCTGTTCCGCCAGTTCCTCGGGAGATACCCAGACTTCACCCCGGGCTTCCGCCGCTTCCTTATGCCGCTGGCGGATAGCACGCTGCATTCCAGGCAGCTTCTCCTCCAGATTCATGAAATACAGGATCACGATCATCAGAGCATACTCAGCAATCGGAACCACATATCGAATAAAGTACAGCCAGTTTGCTACGCTTTCCGGCTGGGCAGCACCCAAAGCAGACTGATACCCGCACATATTCAATCCGGTTTCGTAGACGCCTGCGAACATACCCGTAAACAGATTCAGCACACACCAGATCACAGCCACAGAGACCATTCCCTCCGGGCGGAATCCGTGCTTATACTCCACCTCATCCTTCGCAGCATCGATCAACGCACCCAGAATGTAGATGGTGGGCAGAGTACCAATATTGTAGATAAAATTCGCGCCCACAACAGGCCAGAAATTGTTTTTGACGATCAAACCCAGAATGCAGCCGAAAATCGCAACCACGCTGAAGGCCATGGTAGTTTTGCGGATGGTAAATTTCTTGCATAGCGGATAGATCATCAGCATACCAAGCCCCATCGGCAGGCCGGAGGCCACGGTATAGATCAGATTATGGCTGTTTTCCGCCGTAGCACCTAAGATCACCGTGCAGAAATTGGTGTTCAGGTTGTAGCCTGCCAGATTGTTGGCAATGCCAATAATGACTGTCAGGCTGGTTGCCATCAGCCAGTATTTGCTGGTAAACAGAGCCTTGATCTGCCCCAGAAGAGAGATCGTGGTGGCCGTTTCACTCTGATTGACGGAAGCATTTTCCAGGGTAACACGTTCCTTGGTGTAATAGTAATGCACCAAAGACAGAGGAATAGAAGCCAGCGCCGCGATACCCACCAATCCATACCAGTTTTCAGCAGGATGTCCGTGCAGCATGGTATAATAAAGCACTGAGCCGACAGTCAGAGTCACTGCCGTACCAACCAGCAGATAGGAGGACACCTTTTCAAACAGATTCACAAGGTTCCGGTCATTCTGGTTTCTGGTACACAGGGTGAACAGATTGACACGCAGGGCAAGCAGAGCGCTGCCGAAGCCATTGAACAGAATGTTGAACACATACACCCATGCAAGCTTTGCCCAGTCCACCATATCCGGAATATAGAACAGGAAGAAAGCGGAAACCGCACTCAGTAAGCAGCCGATGAGCACCATGGGACGGATTCTACCCTGGCTGGATACATTGTGCTCCACCACATAGGCAATCAGCATGCCTGCCACAATGCCAACGGCCTTGGTGATCCAGGTCATCATCAGATAGCTGCCCGCGCCAAAGATCTCATCGATGTAAAACACTTCCGTATAGTACAGCTCCAGCAGTTGGTTGACGATAGCCACCAGCGCAAGAATACCGAATGGACCAACCAGATAGCCCAGGATCTTCTCCTTCATAGTCATGGAAGCGGTGGTAATCCTGCTGTTAAGAAATGGCTTTTCAAACAAGCCCGTCTGAAAAAATACTCTGTCTTTTTTCATTTTCTCAGTTCTTCCTTTCTGGTTTTCAGAATCAAGGACAGGACATTTTTTGCGGTTCGCTGGATCTCCGCCCGGGTCATTCCACCGGGTTTATCAACGGTCTTGAGTAGTGAGCCGTCAGAATGGTAGGATTTATGCAAGTGACCCATATTTCCGGGCATCAGCACATCCACCTGCGCCCGGACACGGTATCCATTGTCTTTGATGGCGGGGAATTCCAGGCTTGCGCTCTTTTGCATCCACCAGTCGGTGATGACCACGCCGCCAAAACCCCATTCCTGCCGCAGAACGGTGGTTACCAGATCGTAGTTATAATGAGACCAAACGCCGTTGATCTTGTTGTAAGAGGTCATAATCACTTTGGGACTTGCTTCCTTCACAACGATTTCAAAACAGCGCAGGTAAATTTCCCGTAGCGCCCGCTTGGAGACCCTGGAATCATTGGTATTGCGTTTGGTTTCCTGATTGTTGCAAGCAAAATGCTTGGGGCAGCAGGATACACCCTGGCTCTGGACGCCCCTGACAATGGCAGCCGCCACCTTGCCGGTAAGCAGCGGATCCTCCGAGAAATACTCAAAGTTCCGGCCGCAGAGCGGGTTTCTATGGATATTCATACCGGGAGACAGCACCACATCCACCCCGTGCTTGATCATTTCCTTGCCGACATGGGTGAAAAGCTGCTGAATCAGTTCATCGTCGAAAGAACAAGCCAGCGCTGTACCGTTGGGAAGCAGGGCGCAGTATTTCTTCAGCCGCAGACCGGAGGGGCCATCGGCTGTAATGACAGGTGGGATGCCCTTTTCACGAAGGGAAGGTAACACACCGCCAAAAGCACCTGCATTTCCCGCGACACCGAGGGCACTTCCCATGCAGCCTTCGCCACGAGTCAAGGCTTCCAGTTCCTTGTCGTCCAGTTGTGCAATGAAGGCATCCAGAGAAATTTTTCCCTTTGCCACATCGGAAAGCTTATAGCCCTTGTCTCCGGTGAAAGTGATTTCTTCAGGCAGTCGCTCCAGAATCCGCTGTCGCAGATCCACGTTGCCGTATGGAAGCATTTCCTCCCTGGCAACGATCGTTCCGTTTTCTTCCCGGGCAACCATTCTGGCAAAGGGAGCCTTGATGCCGCAGACTTCCTCGCACTGTTCAATGACTCGGGTTTCATCGATCGTGATAGTTTCGGCAAGCACATCACCAAGGAAGAATTGATATTCTCCTGCCTCCAGAACGAAAGCATTGGCAAATCCGGTCTTTCCAGTATCATCGAAGGACGCAAAGGTTCTTTCATCAAAGCAAAGGGTGATGGTTTCGGATTCGCCGGGAGCAAGCAACTTCGTCTTCCCATAGGCAGTCAACACCTTTGCCGCCTTGCCCAGCTTTCCCTGAGGTGCAGCGCACCAGAGCATGACTGCCTCTCTGCCTGCCACATTTCCGGTATTGGTTACCTGCGCAGAAACTGTATATGTTCCGCGCTCCCAATTCAATTCCAGTGGCTTACATTCAAATGTGGTATAGGACAGGCCGTAGCCAAAGGGATACAGCACCTTATCCTTTGCAAAGGTCTCAAAATAACGATAGCCTACAAAAATATCTTCTGTATAGTTATTGAATTCCTTACCGCCAAAGCTGGAACTGCTGGGATAATTTTCGTAGTTTCTGGCAATAGTATCTGACAGCTTGCCGCAAGGATTGACTTTGCCCGTCAGCACACCCGCCACTGCATTGCCGCTTTCCATACCGCCCTGCCATGCGATCAGAATGGCAGACAGCTTATCCCCGTAGACCTCTGCCCATGCCATATCCATGATGCTGCCAATATCCAACACAACGGCAGTATGCCGAAACGCGGAAGTCACCGCGTCCAGCATGACAGTTTCTTCATCAGTCAGGTAGTAGCTGCCTTTGGTCAGCGTATTTTCCCGATCCTCACCGGCTGCACGGCCAATGACCACGATTGCCGTATCACATCGTTTCGCCGCTGCGCTGACCATACTCTGCTCCAAGGGCATTTCCGGATGGCTCATGGGCCAATGACCCCACCAGCCATGATCCGCTTTATTATCCTCACTGAAGCACCAGTCCGCGTAAGTCTTAGCAACTTTCTCATCAAAGGGAATCCCGGCATTTTTCAGGCCTTCCATCAGATTTACCCGGTAAGGAGGATGCACATCGCCGCCGCTGCCGTAACCCACATAGAACCAATCCAATTGGCAGCGGCCAAACACAGCAACCGGCTGTCCTGCCTTCAAAGGCAGCGTACCCTCATTTTTCAGCAGCACGCAGCCTTCCGCACCCGCACGTCGGGCCAAAGCAGCCATCTCCGGCGTGACCATATCGTGGCCGTCAGCAGTCAACTCTTCCTGCATCAGGCCGTTTCCCATGCCCCAGTCCACGACACGCTGGGCAATGGCACCCAGTTTTTGCTTCAGTTTTTTCATACTGTTCCCTCTTTCTGCGTTGGTATGGACAGAAATCCTTTTACTTTTTCATTATATATCCTACGAACTTTATTTGTCTTGCACTTTCGTTACCAATACCGTATAATTGTAACCAAAGGGAGTGAGCATATGAAAAACCTGGACATTCCGTATCTTTGCACGATCATCGGTAATCTTTCCGGCATTCCCATTCGCCTGTATGAAGGTGAGGACCGGATCTTTTACCATGCCCTTGTGAATCTCCCGAAAGATCCCGTGGAACTTTACCGGGATGACATCTGGAAGATCACCGACCATGTGGGCTACTACGCAACGGACATTTTCAACTACTATGGTATCATAAATTTCGGAACAAGGAAAATCATTCTTGGCCCAACCCAGCAATTGGGAAACACCGACCAGGAGCTTCGGGAGCTAGCATTCAAGCTGGATGTCCCACCGGAGGAAACAGACGATTTTCTGACTGGCATGAAGAGTATCATCCGTATGCCTTTAGAGAGCATCATGCAGACCCTGTGCACCATGAATTACATTCTCAACGGTGAAAAGCTGACACTGCAGGATATCACCATCTACGATTCGGAGCAGGCTATCATCAGCCGGGATGCCATGGCGAAGCGGGAAGCCCAGTCGTATATTGCAGACAACATCCCGTATCAGGATGTACACAACACCTATTCTTTGGAGCAGACCCTCATGACCATCGTCCGAAAGGGCGATACTGCCGCATTACAGGAATGGGTCCAATCGGCGCCTGCTGTTCGGGGTGGTATTATTGCTGCAGAGCAGCTTCGACAAATGAAGAATACCTTCATCGTATCCGCCACCCTTGCTTCCCGAGCCGCCATCCGGGGTGGTTTGAGTGTGGATGAAGCATTCTCACTCAGCGATGCATACATCCAGAAGTGTGAGCTTGTAAACAGTCCCAATCAGATCACAAATCTGCAATATCACATGATTCTGGAATTTACCCAACGGGTGGAGCGGATCCGAATTGGCAAACAGCCCAGTAAGCTGGTCACCGATGTAGCAAACTACATTCAGCATCACTTGTCAGAACCCATAACCGCAGAGGATATCGCAAAGGAACTTTATCTCAGCAGGCCCTACCTGTCCCGAAAGTTCATTGCTGAAACCGGCGAAAATCTGACTGACTTTATTCTGAAGGAAAAGATCAGCGAAGCAAAGCGTTTGCTCCGCTATTCCGACAAGTCACTGACTGCCATAGGGAATTTCCTTGGTTTCTCATCCCAAGGCCATTTCTCCCGGGTGTTTAAACGCTATACCGGCCTCACCCCCGGCGAATACCGGGCCAAATACATGAAATAACCGTAAAATCGGGTCAGTCTTTGCGACTGGCCCGATTACTTTCAATGTCTTGGTTTCTTTATTTTGTTCAGCTGGTCATTGATTCGCAAAAGCTCTTCCTTATCGAAATGCACCTTGATCTGATCCAGCAGGGCAAAAATACTGCAATATGGTAATGTCCTTGTGAAACACAAACAAGTCCGAAGCTGATGATGTATTCTTCTTAGGGCCGCACAGCTTTTTAACCACCTGGACCAGAAGCTTTCCCAGCCAAAGGACACCTCTAGGGGCTTTAGTCAGATCCCAAAACCGGTCATTCAGACAGAAATAACCTTCTTTTGCGGTTACATCACACCAATTGAGCACTGCTCCCGGCTGACGAAGCACATAGTCCGGATTCGGTCTGGACACTTTTCGGATCAGACTCTCGTCGGTGCAGACTCCGGCTTTTGCAGTCAGAGCGGTTTCACCCGCAAGAGGAACATCGAAATAGAAGAAGTGATCTTCGGCGGTTTTCTTGCCCAAGCTCTTTCCGTTGGCGAACAGCTCCACCTCTGTAAGATTGGAGTACACCGTGACTTTGGACACATCCTCCGCCCGGTCGATATATCGCTTACCGCAGATGTGGACAAAGGGTTCCTCCGACAGCCATGCCATGTCCGATAAAATCGACCTCATCGTCACAAAGTCGGTTAGTCGCTTCGCCCGAAATACGGTCGACAGCCTGGTTACTATCCGCAAACTGAAAGAAAAAGGCGTAGAAGTCTACTTCGAAAAAGAAAACATCTACACCTTCGACGGCAAGGGCGAACTGCTGCTGACCATCATGTCGAGCTTGGCACAGGAAGAAAGCCGTTCCATATCCGAGAATGTCACCTGGGGACAGCGGAAGCGTTTTGCGGACGGTAAGGTCAACCTGCCATACAAGCAGTTCCTCGGTTATCGCAAGGGAGCGGACGGTTTCCCCGAAGTCGTACCGGAAGAAGCGGTTATAGTCCGTAGGATATATTCACGCTTTACGGAGGGACTGACCCCTTGTGCCATAGCAAATGAACTGACGGCAGACGGAATTTTAACACCTGCTAAAAAGCAGACCTGGCAGACCAGCACGGTGGAAAGCATACTACACAACGAGAAATACAAAGGTGCAGCGCTCCTTCAAAAATGCTTCACGGTCGATTTTCTCACGAAAAAGAAAAAACAGAATGAGGGCGAAGTTCCGCAGTACTATGTGGAACACAGCCATGAACCAATTATCACGCCGGAAGAATTCGACAAGGTTCAAGCCGAATTCGAACGGCGCAAGCGGATAAGCCGTCAGTACAGCGGAAAGAGCATTTTTTCCTCCCGAATTATCTGTGGTGATTGCGGTTCATACTTCGGCTCTAAGGTCTGGAACTCAACTTCAAAATACCGCAGGGTTATCTGGCAGTGCAACGGCAAATTTAAGGGTGAGCACAAATGTGAGACGCCACACCTGGACGAGGAAACCATCAAAGCACGGTTCGTGGCAGCCCTTAACGCTGTTATCGACAGCAAGGACAACATCCTTGAGGACTGCCGTCTGATGCAGACCACACTGACGGACTGCACAAGAATGTTCTTCAGCTTGCCTTTAAGGAGGCTATGCGACACAGGCTGATAAGTACAAATCCTTGTGAGCTCGTGAGGCTCCCAAAACTTGAGAGACGAGAGTATGAGTGGTATAACGCCAGTGAAATTAACACTCTGCTTGAGACCATAAAGGACGAACCTTTGCATCCGCTCATCC
>PPYE01739810.1_pt1 | contig 59893 bp, 50 predicted proteins | sample 1559881 | NCBI WGS metagenome assembly PPYE01 (sample SAMN08240022, study PRJNA423297) | Human gut metagenome, whole genome shotgun sequencing project.
CCCGTAGAGCCTATAAAATAAGGCTTTGCGGACATTTAAGAAGATATAAAAAGATAGTCAAAAAGACATATATAATTTAATATAAATGTTATATAAAAATATCCTGTATCATTATCGCTTTTATATATGCTTTCTGACTTGCCGCTGCCAAGATCATATTCATATATCGTTCCATCTCCAAGCCCGCTGTAATACAGCTTGTTATTATCTGCATCTATACAGTAACTATACACATTCTTGTCAAGCAGACATTCAGTATTTTCCCCTGTAATTCTGAATATTCCTTTTCCTTCCAACGAATATAATCCCTTATCATCTTTTGAAACAGATGTCTTTAAAAAAAATGTGTCACTGCCATATGTTTTAAGTGAATTAATTCCTATCCCATATCCCGTTTCTTCATATATTTTATCGCTCAAACCCGTATCAAGATTAAATCTGTGCAGCCTTACTGTTACATTACCTTCTATATCTCCCGTTATCTCTTGAGATACATATGCATATCCATCATTGAAGCACATTGACACACTATCCTGTCCACTCAGGACGCATATGCTTCCAAGGTCTGTTCTCTGTGTTCCATCAGCACTTATCCGTACAAGATTTCCCTTGGAACTTATCATATATATGTACGAATTATAGTAATACAACTCACTTTTAAACTCACTTCCTGAAATATATGCCATGCACTCTTCTCCATAATGCCCACATTGTGGTTTATTACATAACACAATGCTTTCTTCTGACTTATCATCATAAAACATAAGATTATCAGCTGATGCGCCACATTTATCAAGGTAATAATATCCTGAATCACATCTTGCTGCCTTATGCATGCTTTCAGAAAAATATGACTGCGTATTATCAAGCTTATCACTTCCTACTGTTATCGTATTCCCTGTTTTCCCCTTACATGACACAAGCAAAACTGACATTATAACAATTAATCCTGCTGCTATTCTTCTCATTGTAATCCCCCTTAAAGTTACTACATCTATAGTTAGTTTAATTAACTATAGATATTATGTCAAGCGTAAACAACCAAACCGGACACTATTAATCATGGTCTTGGAACACGAAGCATTAAAAGAATTGTTGACAGTTACGATGGCATCATGCAATAATTTTGGCATATTCTGCAATATATGTATGGCATATTCGGTAATATACGTCACATTTGTATCGGGTAGTTTTGGCACATTCGGTAATATATGGCACATTCTGCACTTGACAATATAAAAAAACAGGGATTCCAGTTATATTTAATAACCGAAATCCCTGATTTTTTATATTAATTTTCTTATTATTCTATCATCTTAGAAAAGACTCTTAACAGTATCAACTACATTCTCTACTGTGAATCCGAAATGCTCGAATAACTGGTTAGCCGGACCTGAAGCTCCGAATGTCTTCATGCAGATTACCTTACCGTCAAGTCCTACATATCTGTACCATCCGAAGTCTGAAAGTGCCTCAACTGCAACTCTCTTTCTTACACTCTTAGGAAGGACTGATTCCTTGTATTCGTCTGACTGCTTCTCGAATACGTCCATAGATGGCATACTTACTACTCTTACATCTATTCCTGCATTCTTAAGCTCTGCCTTTGCTGATACAGCAAGGTTTACTTCTGAACCACTTGCAATGATGATTCCATCCGGAGTCTCTTTATCTGAATCCTCAAGAATATATGCTCCCTTAAGTGCCTCCTTTGATGAACCAGCCATCTGTGGAAGGTTCTGTCTTGTAAGAACTAAAGCTGTTGGCTCGTCCTTAGATTCAATAGCATATTCCCATGCAAGTGCTGTCTCTGTTCTGTCACATGGTCTGAATACTGTGAAGTCCGGCATTGAACGAAATGCTGCAAGCTGCTCAATTGGCTCATGTGTAGGTCCGTCCTCACCAACTCCGATACTGTCATGTGTAAATACATATATAAGTGGAAGCTTCATAAGTGATGTAAGTCTTGCCATTGGCTTTGTGTAATCACTGAATACGAAGAATGTTGCAACGAATGGTCTTAATCCACCATGAAGTGCAAGTCCGTTACCAATTGCTGCCATAGCCTGTTCTCTTACACCAAAGTGAAGATTAGTTCCTGCATAATTCTCCTTAGAGAAATCTCCTGCATCCTTCATGTTAGTCTTATTAGATGGTGCTAAATCTGCTGAACCACCAATAAGGTTAGGCATGAGATTCTTAATCATGTTAAGAATTGTTCCACTTGAACTTCTTGTTGCTTCTGCCTTCTCTGGCTTCGCAAGGTATTCCTCAGAATTGAATAAATCGGACATATCACATCCATTGTAATATTTATCCCAGAGTTTCTTCATCTCAGGGAACTTCTCACAGTATTCAGCAAAGAGCTTATTCCATTCTTTCTCTGGCTCAGCCATTCTTGCTGCTATCTCTTTATAATGGTCATATACTTCCTGTGGTACTTCAAAATCACCCTTGCATGGCCAGTTAAGATTTTCCTTAAGTGCTGCAACATTATCAATACCAAGAGGCTCACCGTGTGCGCTTGCCTTACCCTGCTTTGCAGGACAACCGTATCCGATAAGTGTATTAACCTTGATAAGTGAAGGTCTTTCCTTATCAGCCTTAGCCTCCTCAATAGCCTTGCCGATAGCTTCGATATCATTGCCATCAGCAACCTCGATTGTCTGGAAGCCAAATGCTTCAAATCTCTTCATTACATTTTCTGTAAATGCAATATCTGTGCTTCCTTCAATTGATATATTGTTAGAATCATAGAATACAATAAGCTTTGAAAGACCTAATGTTCCTGCAAGTGAGAAACACTCTGATGAAATACCTTCCATCATACATCCGTCTCCACCAAGTACATATGTGTAATGGTCAACTACATTGTATCCGTCTTTATTGAATACTGATGCAAGATGTGCTTCTGCCATAGCCATACCAACTGCCATAGCCATACCCTGTCCAAGAGGTCCTGTTGTAGCCTCAACACCAACTGTATGACCATACTCTGGATGTCCTGGTGTCTTTGAGCCCATCTGTCTGAAATTCTTTACATCATCTAAAGAAAGATTGCCAATTCCAAGTAAATGGAACAATGAGTAAAGAAGCATTGAACCATGTCCGCCAGAAAGAACGAATCTGTCTCTATTCTCCCACTTAGGATCAGCCGGGTTGTAATTCATATGGTTAGTCCATAATTCATAAGCTGTTGGTGCAGTTCCAAGTGGAAGTCCAGGATGTCCTGAATTAGCCTTCTGGATTGCATCTGCTGACAATACCCTGATTGCATTAATTGACATTTCATCGATGTTAATCATATTTTCCTCCCTGTGTAAGCACATCTGTGCATAATATTATAAGTTATCTGTCTTTAAAATCTGCCTCTGTCAAAAATATAACATCACCATTCTCGCTTCTCTTCTTCTTAAGTCCGCCAAAGAATCTTCTTGATGCTCTTCTTTCAGAGTTGACAATTGCCTGATTGATAATTTCCTTGATATCATCAAGTTTAATATTATCATTCACATTATGGAGTTTGTCAATCTTAAGATACAGTTCAAGTAACGCATCATCATCAACCTCATACTGTCTCTTTCTTGCAAATCTCTTTGCCATCTCAACAAGCTCGTTAACTGTGTACTGCTTAAGCACAATTCTATGGTTAAATGTCTTGGTAAGCTCAGGATTAAAGTTGATAAGAACATTCATGTCTGTATCTGAATCTTCAAATATGACAATCATTCTTCCTGTATCCTGTTCAAGACAGTTAAGCAGTTCATTAATTCTCTTAGGCTGGATTGTTCCTGCGCCTTCAACAATAAGAGCTGTTCCCTTAAGTCTTCCCATTGCCTTGGCAATACCTCTCTGGTTAATACTCTCTCCGGATGTCTTAGCAATCTTCTTTGGCTGGTCTGGATATAAAGTATTAATAGCTCTTATTATAGTTCTTGCAAGGTCTGTCTTATCAGAACTTGAATTACCAGAAATAAGAATATTTCCTGATGCTGATGAACTCATCTGCATTTCATCGTCAATTGTATCGAAAAGATCAGCTAACTGTTCCTCAAGTCCTGGCATATCTCTGTACTTTCTGAATATCTTTGCCAGTTCTCCTGTAAGCTTCTTCTCTCTCTGCTCAGTTTCTTCAATCTCTTCTTCCATAGTCAATGGCTGTTCTTCTTCCTGTCTGGTGAATGGAATTACTGTTTCTTCCGGCTCAACACCTGCAGCTACCTCATCTAGTACAACAGCCTCCTCACCTTCTTCTTTATTGTCTTTATTATCAATATCTTCATTCATAATTGAATTGATATCTGAAATCATTGATTCTGACACAGTTGGTATCTGTGCTGTAACTAAAGGAATATCTTCATTCTCTATAGCAGTTGCTGCCTGCTCTAGTCTCGCTGCAGCCTTACCTGTTCTTATTGCAAGATCCATTCTCGCTGAATCAACTGCCATCTGTGCAAGAGCTGCTCTCTTTGCTTCTTCCTTATCAATCTCCTTACCATCAGCCAGTGCTTCTGCTTTCTTCTGCTCTACGAGTTTTTCATAAGCTGCACTTTTCTCGTCTTTCTCATCAAGATAACGCTCAAGCTCTGACTTGGAAAATTCCTTAGTATCCTGCTTGCCATACTTTTCTTCTCTTACAGACTGCATCCACTCTGTTATATCCATCTGGCCTTCAATCTGGTCATCATCTTCCTGAGCTTCTGCATCATCATTAACAACCTGTTCAGCTACAGGAGCCGGAGTCTTAACCTCCTCTGCAGGCTGTTCTTCCTTATTCTTAGAAGCTGGTACAAATGTCTTAACATCGGCATCTTCTTCCTCATCACCGAACAAGTCACTCATCTTGGCAGCAAGCTCTTCCTGAAGATTTCTTGTATCATATAAATTGTTATATTCAGGTACAGGAACATTAATATCTATATTCTCTGCTTCCTTATTGATTCTTTCCTCAGCTTCTTTTCTCTGTTCAGCTTCGTCTTCTTTATTGATCTGCTCATAGTTATCAGCTAACTTCTGCTTTGCATTCTCAATAAGCTCCTTAAGTGAGACATTTGCCTTATTAATCTCGCTTGAGAAATTCTTCTCTCCATCTTTGCTAAGTGTCTCAGAAACCTCTGGCTTCTCCACCTGAGGAGTCTCTATCTTAGACATAACAACAGAGCTGTCATTAGTATTATCTGCATCTTCATCCTTATTCAGAGCTTTCATTAAAAATGCTTTGATATCATCATTCTGGTCGTTCTGTACAAGGTCTATTGAAAGAGGTCCTTCCTCCTGCTCCTTATCATATTCAGGAACATTAAGACTTACCTCTGGTGCAGGCTGTTTACCAGATGCTTTCTGTTCTTTCTCATCTTCTTCACGGAAAACATCTTCAACTTCATCTCTCTTAAGATTAGCAAGCTCCTTCTGCTTTGCAAAAAGCTCTTCCTTATTAGCTTCATCATCGCTCTTTCTCTTCATGACATCATCTAAGATGCCCTTCTGTGTCTTAGTAAGAACAACACCAAGCTTTTCCTTTAACTGGACTGCCTTCTCAACATATGTACCGTCCTGAAACCACAGAACGATATTATCACATGTCTTAATACATTCTTCTTTTCTTCCAGTCTTATAATATAGTCTTGCAAGTTCATACATATACTTTTCATCAATCTCATGATCCCTGTAATCCTCTAAGATACTTACAAGTTCATTATCTGATGCCTTCTGTGCCTTTCTGAGGTCATAATACAGAATGAATCTGCTTACATCATGCTGTGAAGATTTGCTGTATTCTTCATAAAGCTCGTTGGCATTATCAAAATCTCCAACTTTAATAAAGAATTCAGTAAGCTTATATACAAGCTTTCTTCCTCCGAGGTTTCTATTATAAGCAAGAATAGCCATATCTCTTGCTTCTTCATAATCCCCGACTGCTTCCTGTACATTAATGGCTGTGGCAAGTGCCTGCCAGTCCTTAACCTTGGTCCAGTTAATATCCTTAGCTATGGCTGCTGCCTCTGCATATTCTTTTTTCGCTGCCAGTTTCTTAATCTGGTCTATCTTAATTCCTAATTCGTATTTATTCATAAATATATATTCCTCATTCCAATGCTTACTCGTTGAATGTTGTGAATAATCTAATTGTCGTATTTTACAACTCATTAAAGTTTAGCACAGCCTAAGTTCATTGTAAACCGAGTTCACAGAATTGTTACAAATATGTTACAAAAAATCAAATGTAGCCTGTTCGTAATCCATTCTTGTGTATTCCAATTCTGATTCCTTCGTGCTGCTGTAATAATCAACAACCACAGTCTGCTGCCTTGAATCTACCAGCTTCTGACCAAGTATGTAATTAACATCGAATCTTCCTGTAATAGCAGGAGTTGCACCTCTTGCCGGAACAATAAGCTGGACATGATTAGTTGCAAGCAGCTTGAATATTGGCTCCCATATATATATATCCTTTGCCGCACCAAACGGGTTATCGATAAATATTGTCTTACCCTCAACACCTTCATTGCCTGAAGAATTCATATTAGATATGTAGTTGATAATCGCAATAAGGAACTGGATATATATACCCTGCGACTGTCCTGTTGAGCCAACCGCTTCCTCATATCTTAAGTAACGGCTCTGGTCCTTGATTCTCTCTCTCTTATACAGATTAATTCTGATTGAATTCATGTCTGTGACAATAACTGAGAAAAGTCTCTTCCATGACAGTCTGTTTCTTATATACTTGAGTCTTTCCGCAGGCTCTTTAAAACTTTCCGCCATGAATACAGTTTCATCAATATATTCAGACATCTTTTCCTTATATAATTCTTCCTTTATATAAGGAATCTGCAAACTGATTATTGCAATCTGTTCTCCGTCAAGATTGATATTAGACAACTGTGGCAGACGGTCAAGCTCAGTCTTAATGTTACTGCATGTCTGGATACAACGATTTTCGAAGTTATCCTTAATCATCTGCATATCCTCTATACCCTTGGCAATGCGGTCTTTTTCTAACTGTATAAATGTGTTCGTCTCATTTAACGATTCAATCATACTTCTGGTCTTAGCCACATTTTCAGGAACATTAAGCGATATCCTTACTTCATCTGCAAGCTCGACTGCATTAAATCCGTTAAGCAGGTCAATAAGCTTAGATTTATTCTTATTAAATTCATCAACCTTCTTATACTCTAATCTGGTAATTGAAGCATATTCTTTATGAACAGCCTCATATTCTGTAAGATTAGCTGTAATTCCTTGTGCATCCTCAGAACGGAATTCTTCTGGAACATGCATGCCCGCATCAGACACGATTCTTTCAAGGTCTTTTCTGCATACAAGAATGTCTTTTAATGAATCAGACATCTGTCTGCGTGTCTTTTCCTGAACCTTAGTGTTATCCTCTAACTTCTTGATAAGTACCTTGTGCTGTGTAATGAATCCATCTGGGTCATCGCATGGGAATTCATTAAAGCTTCCATAATTATTCTCAATCTGGTTAATACCATGTGCGATACTTCCCTCAAGTCTATTAAAAAGTGCTTCCTGTGACTCAAGCTCTTCCCTTACAGAATCACTGCTCTTCACAAGATTATTAAGAGCATCCTTGGCATTCCTTAACTGCTGTGAACCTGCTGCCATAATCTCACCTGCTTCATACTTTGCCTTAATATCGTCAAATGTATAACCTCTGTACTCTATTGCATCACGACATTTGTTCATAGATGCAGACAGATGGTTCATCAGCGCCTGCTTATCTGCAAAGTCACTGTTCTTCTGTGAAAGTGCTGTCTTTAATCCGGTGAATCTGCTCTCTATTTCATCCTTATCAAGACGGTATGTATCGTCATCGATTTCTATTGAAACATTTTCATCATAATAAGGTGCGTACTGCTCCTCCCATGACTTAATGATTTCATCATATGCCTTTCTTGTACTGTCCTCGAAATCTCTCGCGGTATCATACTCAGAATTAGCAGAAGCTGCTGCCTCCTCGCACTCATATATGCGGTTTCTTGCACTGTCCACATCAGCCTTCAGTCCCTTTAAGCGCTCATACTTCTTATCTATAGAAGAATTCATCTCCATAATACGCGAGAGCAGGCTGCATGCTGTTTCCTTCTCTTCTATATCATCTCTTGTCTGTGCGAGGTTCCTTGAAAGCTGCTCTTTAACCTCATTTAACACACTTCTCTTCTTCTCAGCCTCAATAATTGCAGCCTCGCTGTCAGCAATCTTTAATCTGATTGCTTCTGCCTCGGACGCATCCACATTTCCAGACGCAGCATTATATACAAGTGCAAATGTATAATCATTCCACACAAGCTCCATTCTGTCGGCCAGCTTTCCTACCTGCGCCTTATGCGACTCAAGCTCCTCCTGTGCAAGCTTAATCTGTGTCTCAAGCTTTGCCTCATCACGCAGGAACGACATATCCTTTAATGCGAATACAATCAGGTCTTTGTTAATCTCTAACTTAGTATCAATAAGCACCTGCTCGCTTATAACAGGATAAGCAGCCGCACCCTTGCCAAAATCCTTAAGCATCTCATCTGCTTTGATTCTCTCGAAATCGTTCTTTATTATAAATGCGTACTCAATGAAAGGTGTTCTCTTTAATACATCTCTCTTCTGTCCTGCATTCAGGGTTGCGAACCACTCATGACCCTCAACAACATCTGAACCATACTGGCTCTCAAGGTATTCCTTAAGCCTGTCTCTTTCAGGACTCTTACAGATATATGTTCCCTTTCTTGCATTGTCAATAAAGCTATCAAGTTCCTGGGCTGCCTTACACTCTTCTGTATATTCACTGCGCATCTTCTGGTAAGTCTCAAGAATAACCGAAAGCATTGCCTCGTCATTATCTGCACTGTATATTTCACGGATTTTGCCCATGCGCTCGTTATCAGCATTTCCAGCCTCATCAGCCTTTTCAAGCTTTTCTGACTGCTCTGTAAATATATCAATAAGTGCTTTATTGGCAGATATTGTCTCATTAAGTGACATTAACTGCTGCTGCACATCATTGAATTTTTCGGACATTCTTGTCTCTTCATTCTTTAACAGTTCTTTATCACTGAATGACTTATCATATTCTTCAGACGCATTTTCACATACGACAGTTCCTGCCTCTGATAAAGCTGCTCCAAGCTGTGTCTGTAATTCCTGTATCTCATTCTCAAGATTATCCGAAAGACTGCCAAGACCTGCCGCCTCTTTGTCAGCATTTCTAAGGTTATCCTTAGCCTCTGATAATCTGACTTCCAGAGCCTTAACACGGTTAGCTGCTATATCAAGCTTTTCTTTAAGTCTTCTGGTCTCTGTCTCATAGAATTTTCTGTAACCTGCAGCAAGTATCTTTAACTCTGCTGTTATATCAGTATCTTCTCTTAATCTGTTATCTATCGCAATCCGAAGCCCTTTATAAGACTTCTCATATTCTGCATAATCTTTATAATCGCCCGCAGACTCCATCAAAGAAAGCTTTCCTCTTGCCTCTTCAATTGCCGCGTTCTTGAGTTCAAGTGCCTTTCTTGTCTCATTAACAAGGCTCTCAACTCCTGCCATCGAATTCTTTTCAGACATAACCTCTGCAACTGCTATAGCTTCCTTCTCGTGTGCAAGCTCATCATACATCTTAGTGATAAGGTCATCCTGACTCTTAAGTTCCTTATCCTTCTTATCACTTTCCCGCATAGCAACAAGAAGCAGGTCATATAGCTGCTTCTCTATTTCTTCTTTTCTGTTGTAAAATGCTTCATATGTCGACAGATATTCTTTAAAACTGTCGATAGCTGCAATCTGGCTGTCATATGCTCCAAGCTGTGAGTGTTTCTTTGAAAGCTCCACTAACTTGTCCTTAATATCCATAAGAGTCTGAGCCATCATGCCCTCATCATTATCAACTGACAGCTTGTTATTGAAGGATTTCTGGATAATCTCCTCTATAAGCAGATCCTCAACAACCTTACGGCTTGTCTTATAATTTGACTCGAAATATGTTCTTACATGTCCCTCTGTCTTGTTAATTCCACGCACAATTTCCCATGCACTCTCATATATTCCGTAGTTGCTTATGAAGCTCTGGTAATCACCTTTTCTGTCAAATATCTTAACAACATATTTGTACCCGCCCTTCTCAAGGTCACGAAGATAAGCCTTAAGTCCGTTATATGTAATTCTCTCTCCATTACTTACAAGTGGAAGATTCTTAATATCGTTATCGCCAAACTCCCTGTAGAATATGCAGTAATTAAAGTATTCAACACTTGCTGTCGGTGTAGCTGTCTGTTCCTGTCCATCCTGATTCTCATCGTCTGTGCCTCTTCCCTTTCTTGCACAGAAACCAGTTGTCATGAACCTGAAACCATCCTTCTGATAACATGGATCTAACTTCCACTCAACCAAAGAATGAATACATGTATTACCGCTTCCCTGTCTGAAAAGCTTCTCTATCGGCTGCTTGTCATCAAGTGTGCAGTTAGGAAGCATATTCTGCATAAGAAGCAGCATAAGCAGGCTCTTACCACCGCCATTGGCAAGGTCATATATAGTATTCTGGCAGTTGAAGCGCATCACGAAATCGTCGTACACCTGTGTACCGAAATTATATTTAACATTATTAACTCTGATTCTGTTAATCTGTGGCATCGCGTCCTCCATTCATAAGTTCGGCAAATCGTCCTCTGTAATCATCAAAATAATTCTCTATAAGACTTCTGAATCTGTCTGTCGGATAATATCTGTCCTGACTCTCAACTAAAAGTTCCTGTGCAACGCAGAAATTAAGCACAAGCTTTACCATACCCGACTTTGAATTTCTTGCTGCTCTCGCTCCTGTCTGATCCTCTACTGTTGTCACCGGAAGCTCGTCCCATGTAAGTGCTATCTGCTTAAAGCTGTTCTCCTCAACCTCATCAAGCACAAGCCCTGCGCTCTTATCGACAATACCACCTGTTGTCTTATCAACATTTTTAATGATGTCCTCAAGTCTTATGAACTCAGCATAAGTTGAACTCATTGTATCTGAATAAAACTCTGTTATTATGTTGTAGATTATGAAATACGCAAGATATAATTCTTTATTAACTCTTAACCCAAGTACATTTCTTAATTCCTCGTTGGAATATCCAAACACCCTGTTATTATCACCTGCACTCACATACAGACCATTGTTATATTCATATATGTTAAGATTAAGTTTCTTAAGTGACATATGAACGATGTCATACACTTCTGCATTATTATTGTATTCCTGATAAAGAGCTGCATTCTCGCCCCTCTCAGACACATTTTCCCCTGTGATAAGCTTGGAAACTATGTCCAGCGCCTTATCTAGATTTCTATTCTCCATGTGCTTCCTTTCGTACCAATTCAACATCTGCCATCATACAGTTATCCGACAATATAACCTGCCCGCCAAGCCCTTTTCTTATTGCAAATGTAAAGCTTTCCGTATCTTTAAAGCCTTCCCCTAAGTATGCATCAAGAAATGTATCTTCTCCCGCATCACCGCCAAGCTGGTACTCATCCTTCTGGCACAGATTAACAAAGAAAGAGAAGAAATCTGCATTTCTTAGAATCTGCTCACCATACGCCCTCTTCATTGCATCTGCGAACTGACCAAGTGTTATAATGTCCGATTTTTTCAAACACATAATGAGATTTTTCATAAGGAATATGTAATTATCCTTAATTCTCTTTTCTTCAATCTCATCTGCGAATTCAATATCTTCCGGTCTTTCATTGCTTATAAGCTCTTTCTCCTCATATCTTGGAGGCTTCACCATAAGCGCATCATCAATGCTTATCAGGTCAAATGTCTTTCTTATGTTCGGCTTTAGAAGCGGACTTAACATTGTGACTAATATATCTGCATTATCCCTCTTAATCATATCTGAAAGTGCCGATGTGAAATCCATATGGCTTCTTAATCTGCCAAGCTTGGCGCGTCTTACTGCGTCATCGGTCATCTTCTGCATTTCTGTACAATCCTTTAAAAGTTCGCTGTGCCTGTTCATTGCCTGCTTAAGCTGAGTCTCAAGACTGTATATTTCGTTCATCGTCCTGTAATAGCCTTCGCCTGTGCTGCCCGATGCATTAAGCTTCTCGATTGATTTTGCAATAAGGTCACGGTTCTTCTTAAAAAGCTTTTCTTCATCATCAAACCATTTCATTCCTGTCTTGACGAATTCCTCATAAGCCTCTATTCCTGCAAATACATCACCCGACAGAATTGTCAGCACTTCATTCTTCTTTAACTTAAGGCGGTTGACCTCTTCGTTGATTCTTTCAACCACTTCAACTCCGCCACGGAAGTTCTGTGAATTAATCATTTTTTCAAGAAGAAGCTGGGATACGCTTATCCTGCTCTCGTCCTTGATTTCCTTGGTATCAAGATAGAATTCAATAGCATCAGGGCTTATCGAATACCACACGGTATTGTCTCTTATCGAACTCTCGATTATCTTCATTCTTGATACTCTCTTTTTCCTGTCCACCGGATCAAAATACGAGAATTCAAATGGCCTGCCATCATTCTTTATCTTGTCAAATATATAATCAGCAATCTCCTTGCTGTCCTGTTCATTCAAATCAAGCCCGAAATCTCTCTTAAGTATCAGCCTTAAGAAATCGAGATATTCGGGATATGTAACATCCTTTTCCTTAAAATTATTCTCCTCTATAAAGAAACGGAGAACCGCCATAACTATATAGCCCATATCAAGTATTTCGTATTTACCATCCTTGAAATTAGAAAATGATGTGTCTATCAGTCTGAAGAAAGGATAATATTTCTTCAGATTAAGCATTCGTTCACGGTGATCCGATATGATATCACCTGTCATATTCTCTGCCATAGTATTCTTCATTTCTGCGCACGCATTTTACACATATTGTCTTAATGCCCGGTGCGCCATGGCATTAAGCTTAAAGCTTGGTTCTTCGCCAAATTTAAAGCTCGGTTCTTCCGTCCAGCGCTCTTAAAAGTGTAACCTCATCGATATATTCAAGATCACCGCCGACAGGAACTCCGCTTGCAATTCTTGTCACCTTAATTCCTGTTGGCTTTATCATTTTGCTTATGTACATTGCTGTTGTCTCACCCTCCAGATTGGAATTAGTTGCGATAATAACCTCGTCAACATCTCCCTGAAGCCTTACCATAAGCTCCTTTAACCTGATATCAGCCGGTCCGATTCCAAGCATCGGGCTTATTGCTCCATGAAGAACATGATATACGCCCTCGTACTTTCCTGTCTTTTCATATGCCGCCATATCTCTTGTATGTTCAACTACCATAATTGTCTTATGGTCTCTTTTCTGGTCGCGGCATATCGGACACAGTTCTTCATCTGTAAGTGTAAAACACTCCTTACAGTAGTGTATATGCTGCTTTGCATCAATCATTGTGTCTGCAAGGCTCTTAACCTCAGACTCAGGCATGTTTATAATGTGAAATGCCAGGCGCTGGGCGCTCTTCGCCCCAACCCCTGGTAATCTCGACAATTCTTCAATTAATCTGTTAATATGACCACTGTAGATGTCCATTAGAATAAGCCTCCGCCTAATCCTCCAAGTCCTCCAGTAATCTTAGCCATCTGTGCCTGTGACTCTTCTTCGCATTTTCTTAAAGCTTCATTAGTAGCTGCTACGATTAAGTCCTCAAGCATCTCTACATCATCTGGATCAACTGCTTCAGGGTCAATCTTAACCTTAGATACTTCTCTCTTACCTGTAACAGTTACCTCAACTACTCCGCCGCCTGCTGTCGCACTGAATTCCTTATTCTCAAGCTCTGCCTGCTGCTCCTCCATCTGACGCTGCATTCTCTGTGCCTGCTTCATCAGATTATTCATATTACCAGGCATTCCTCCTGGAAAACCACCTCTTTTAGCCATTATATAAGTTCCTCCTTATCATCTACTTCTATATCTATGCCTACGAGTTCCTTAAGATCCACAAATCTGCTGTGGAAATCCTCATCATCGTTAAGCTTAGTCACTTTAATTGAAACCCTTACTCCTGTTCTCTCCTCAATTACATTCTCTATGCTCTCCATAACTTCCTGTCTGCTGAGTGAATTATAGGCACTAAGTGATTCTACCATAATTTCAAGACTAATTCCATCTTCTGCTAATGTAACATGTGCAGCCTGTAAAAATGTCTGATTAACCGGATCATCTATCGTTGCAATGATATCCTTCCAGCCTGCCGCAATTGCCTTAACATCTTCCGGAACAGCGTCATATACACGCTTAACTACAGGCTTCTTTGGAGTCTGCTGCTGTACTGCTGCCTGACCACCCGTAGCACCTGCATTTACAAGTCTGCCGCTTTTAATATCATCAAGTACTTTCTGTAACTGCCCTTCAAGCATTGTCACACGGCTTACAACATCGCCGATATCCTGACTGTTATCCATTGCCGGACGCATCAGCTTTATAAATGTTATCTCTGTCTTAACTCTCTTCTGTGTAGAGAACTTCAGGTCATTTGATAATTCTGACAACACTCTTATATAGTACATAAGTGTATCTATATCAACATTCTGTGCATCCTTCTTCAGGTCTTCAAGATTATCTGCTGATACTTCTATTACATCTTCAATTCTTTCTGCATCTTTAGTTGTCTTAATAAGAAGCAGATTTCTAAGATACCATATAAAATCTGTAACAAACTGTGAAAGGTCTCTTCCCTGCATTATCAAATCTTCCATAAGTGACATGCACACGGCAACATCTCCTGACAGAATTGTTGAGAGCATTTTACTAAATACCGCCGTGTCAACTGCCCCAAGTACATCTAACACATTTTCATACTTAAGGTCTTTTCCCAGATAGAACGCCAGACACTGGTCTAACAGACTTAACGCATCTCGCATAGAACCATCTGCAGCTTTGGCAACATATTTTATTGCCTTGTCCTCTACATTCAGCCCCTCCGCCTTCATAAGTTCTGACAGTCTTGCGGCAATTGTCTCTATTGTTATCCTGTGGAAGTCATATCTCTGACATCTTGAAAGGATTGTAATAGGAATCTTTGCCACTTCTGTAGTAGCCAGTATAAATATTACATATGCAGGAGGTTCTTCCAATGTCTTTAACAGCGCATTAAACGCTCCTATTGAAAGCATATGAACCTCATCAATTATATAGACTTTGAATCTTCCTTCTGTCGGTGAGTACTGTACTTCTTCTCTTATCTGTCTTATATTATCGACACCATTGTTAGATGCCGCATCTATCTCTATTACATTCATGCTTGTTCCAGCCGCAATCGCCTTGCATGTCGGACACTCCCCACAAGGGTTGCCGTCAACCGGATGCTCACAATTAACCGCCTTCGCAAATATCTTGGCAACTGATGTCTTACCAGTTCCTCTCGTTCCGCAGAACAGATATGCATGGCCTATTCTGTCTGCATTAATCTGATTTCGCAGAGTTGTTACTATTGTATCCTGTCCTTTGACATCATTGAAATTGTCCGGACGCCATTTTCTGTATAAAGCCTGATATGACATGGTTACCTCCCTCTGCGCTATGTCTACTTTCGCAACCCTTAACCTCATGCGTAAAACCATCCGCCTCCGGCGCCTGTCGCTGCTTCGCAGCTTATGTTTTACTTATGTCGATTAAGTTCCTGCTTCGCAGGATAATTTAGGAATGTCATACAGCTTCTTACATGCAAGCATGACGAATCTGCATGACATTCCTAAATTAGCTGCGACGAGTAACATTTTAATAACAAAAGCCGTGCGTCCGGCTTCGAACTGATATCCACAGACGTTACCGATGCAGTTAGCTCGATCCAGGCACCCTTTCAACACCCGGAAGGTTCCACTTAATGCTGCTTCATTCCTGACCTGACATGGTTCGTGGATTTCCGTCGTGAAAGACCCAAATGTCAACACCACTTACACCGGGCTGCTCCATAAATATCAACCCTCTGCCGAACATCACCCCTGCTATAGCGGATTGCAGGTTCAAGGTGCCGCTACTACCCCGGCTGCACGGTATTTCAATTATACTTGTTACATATGCCTGTTGTCAAGGTGTGAAGCGTTGACAAAATAAGACAGCCTCCGCAATCCACGCAGAAGCTGCCTTAAACCATTACCTTAAACGTATTACTCCAAACATATTATTCCTATCCCTCATCCTTAGATTCTTCATACCTAGGCAGCTCAACTATCACCGCCTCATGATGAACAGCCGGAAGGAATTTCTCCATCACTTCCTTAGTCTTTAACTTAAGGCTTGATGTATTGATGCAGGGATGACATCCGAGAGATTCTCCCTCAAGCACTTCCTTATCCATCAGTAACTGCACATGATTATCCGTATCATTCATAAGTCCCATTATGGATACCGAACCCGGTGTTATATCAAGGAATTCCTCCATATATGATTCATCTGCAAATGAAAGTCTCGCTGAATTAATCTGCTTACTCAGATCCTTTGTCTTAAATGGCTTGTCACCCGGCATCATAAGCATATAAAAATTCGTCTTCTGTCTGTTACATAAGAAAAGATTCTTACATATAAGTGTGTCCAAAATCTTATCTATGTCATTACACACTTCCATTGTTGTAGCAGGCTCATGGTCTGTTCTGTAATATTCCATTCCAAGCTTGTCCAACAAATCATATACTCTGATTTCTTTTTCTAATCTTCCTGTTTCATCGGCAGGTCTTCCTTTAATAAGTTCCATGATATTTCTCCCTGACAATCTGATATTCCGTTATTCCGACTATCTCATGATCTGATAATCTACTCAAAATAATACAGATATACATCCTCAAGGTCAATATTATCTCCAACTTTTACTGCTTCTTCTGGAAGCTCATCACCTACAACTCTTAACGCAAGACCGTTCTTTCTCTGTCTGATATTGCCAATCTTGTATTCCTTCTGCAGCTCGCCGACCTCGTCAAGCGTGCATGTTATCTCACCGACTTTTCCAGCCATGCTTTCAATAAGCTCAACAGGTGTTCCTGTCGCAATTATCTCTCCGCTCTTTAGAAGAAGTACTTTATCAGCAATACATTCAATATCACTTACAACATGAGTTGCAAAAAGAATTATCTTGTCCTTAGACAACTCTGCAATATAGTTTCTGATTGAAATTCTCTCTTTAGGGTCAAGTCCTGCTGTTGGCTCATCAAGTATAAGAATCTTAGGATTGCCAAGAAGTGCCTGTGCAAGCAGCACTCTCTGCTTCATTCCTCCTGAAAATCCTCCAATCTTCTTATATGCAACCTTAGTAAGATTAACAACCTCAAGCAGTTCATCAATCTGCTGGTTGACCGTCTTAACAACCTCATTGCCATTCTCATCAGTAGTCTTAATCTTCTTAACGCCCTTAATCTCTGCCATATATTTAAGAAATGCTTTAGGCGAAAAATCCTCATAAAAGCCCTGCTGCTGAGGCATGTATCCAACCAGACCCCTGAACTGTTTGCCAAGCTTTAATATATCTTCCTCGGCACTGTCCTCTCCAAAAAGAATGCTTCCACCATTCATCTTATCTCTCGATACATTATCTGTGATAAGATTAATCATAGTACTCTTGCCAGCTCCATTAGCACCAAGAATACCATATACTCCTGGTGTAAATGTATAATTAATCCCCTTCAGTGCCTGAACTGTACCATAAGTTTTCTTTAAATTCCTTACCTCTAATTTCATACCCTGTACCTTCTCTTTCCTAATGATTTTCCAACCTTCATCATAACCAGCATAATTACAAACTCGCATACCAGCTCTGTCATATAGCGCACAATCATGAATTGTCCTACGGATGTATGAAGTATAAGACTTTTGATCCCCCCGATACTGCCTGCTGATATAATCATTATACTACTAATCAGTTCCAGTGCAATCATAATTCTGCGCACTTCCCCTCCTTTTATTATTAATACGAAAAATGTTCCTGATAAGTTGACGCATTTTCACAAAAAAGTTAAAATTTTTATAATATTTTGTGGAGGATAATCTAGTGGAGAATACTCAGGTGGTTTTTGATAAAGATGATTACAGATATATGAAACAGGCAATCACACAGGCTAAGAAGGCTTATAAACTCAATGAAGTGCCTATCGGCTGTGTGATTGTGTATGAGGGAAAGGTTATAGGAAGAGGCTACAACCGCCGTAACACTGATAAGACTTCTCTCGGTCATGCCGAGATTACTGCAATTAAGAAAGCCAGCCGCTACATGGGCGACTGGCGTCTTGAGGACTGCACTTTATATGTTACGCTTGAACCTTGCCAGATGTGTGCCGGTGCTATTATTCAGGCAAGAATTCCAAGAGTTGTTATCGGCTCAATGAACCCTAAAGCAGGCTGTGCCGGTTCAATTCTTAATATCCTTCAGATTCCGACATTTAATCACCAGTGTGAGATTACTAAAGGTGTATGTGAAGAAGAATGTTCAGAAATGCTCACAACATTTTTCAAGGAGCTGCGTAAAAGCAAGAAGAAAGATGCCAATGCCTGATTATATTTCCTGATACCAGTATCCGAAATATGGATTGGCATAGTCACTCCTGTGGCTCTTCTTAAAATTATTAAAGCCAAACATTGAAGCCATGTAGCGTTCACGGTTGCAGTACATTCCCGGAACGCCTATGAAATATTTAGTATTATCAAGGTTATCGCGCACTCTTCCAAAAAGAATGTGCCTGAAATTATAATAACCATGTAGCAGGAAGCTGTTTCCCGCGATATCAATTTCATTCTGGTTAAGACACTTTAACATCTCTGGCGACACTTCTATACAATCATAGAAGTAATCATCGTCAAATGCATCTATATAATCAGCCCGCACAAAAAGCTTTTCAAAAGGATCCGTCTGCGTTGCATCGGCTCTGTGTGCTTTTTGCTGCAAATGTTGTGTTTCCGCAGGTATTTTAGCTGCTGCTCCGGCAGCCTTTATATCTTCTGTGGCTGTGTCACTCACACTTTCCGCGGTCACACCTGTCTGCGATTCTGCCAACTCCGGGCTGACCGGTTCTGACCTTAACGATTCTGCCAGAACAGACTCTGACATTTGCTGTCCCCGCTCTTTCTCCTCACTCTGTCTCATACGCTCTTTTATAACAATTCCGGCTTCGACCTGCTTCTTTGCATCCATTCCTGAGAATACAAGCATGTCAGGAGTTACGTCCTCATCCTTCCACATAGACATCATACAATCATATCTTGCATCCTCCCTTGCAACCGCAAGCCCGCATATATCCTTAAATCCATAACCGGTTTCATTGATATTATCAGGATTGAATACGCCACTGTATTCCATCTGTCCCACTTTTACAAGACATTCCCCAAGCTTTATAAGCCTGTAACCACCGTCAGTAACCATCATATATATTCCAAACATTTCCGGGCTGTCTGTCTTAACGCCTCTTAAGCTGATGCTTAACTTGAACTGCCCCTGATGCACCAATGCCTTTGCAAATCCTACATTTCTCCCTTTTACTCCTTCCGGATATGAATATATGTATGAAACAAGACGCTGATAATCCACAATAAACCTCCGCCATAATTAATTCTCTTATGCACCTTATGCCAGATTTCTGTAGATTATTCCGAAAATTTCCCAGTGACAGTAACATGCCGGCTGTTTTTCTTGACATTTTTTATTAAGTTTCATAACATTATTCTTATAGATTGGAGGCAATATGAGCGATAATAAATATAATAATGTTATGCACCTCGGCAACCCAACTAACACAATTGCCGTGCTTAACAGATATGGTTTTGATTTCAAGAAAAAGTTCGGTCAGAACTTTCTTATAGATGAAAATGTTGTTGAGAAAATCGTACGTGAAGCAGGCGTTACTAAAGACGATTTCGTTGTTGAAGTCGGCCCTGGAATCGGAACAATGACACAGATTCTGTGTGAGAATGCCAGAGAAGTTGTTGCCGTTGAGATTGATAAGAAGCTTATTCCTATCCTTACAGAGGACACACTTTCTTATTATGACAATGTAACAGTAATCAATGAAGATATCTTAAAGCTTGATATCAAGAAGCTTGCAGATGAGAAGAATGAAGGCAGGCCAATCAAGGTTGTTGCCAACCTTCCATACTATATAACAACACCTATTATTATGGGCCTTTTTGAGAGCCATGTACCATTAGACAGTATAACTATCATGGTTCAGAAGGAGGTAGCTGACCGCATGCAATGTGGTCCGGGAACTAAAGACTATGGAGCTCTTTCACTTGCTGTGCAGTTCTACGCCAAGCCTAAGGTTGTGCTCAATGTGCCAGCAAGCTGCTTTATGCCTCGTCCTAATGTTGATTCAGCGGTTATCCGTCTTGAACGTTTCAAGACTCCGCCTGTTGATGTTAAGAATGAACATCTTATGTTCAAGATAATAAGAGCATCATTTAACCAGCGCCGCAAGACTATGCTTAACAGTGTCGGCAATTCCGGCATCGGCATCACGAAAGAAGCTCTAACCAGTGCATTAGAAACTATGGGACTTCCGCTTACTATCCGCGGCGAAGCCCTTACACTTAAGCAGTTTGCCGAACTTAGCAACCTGCTGGGCTAAATAACGTGATACCTATAAGTAGTCGCATTTTCACTGCTTTAGTAGGTGTTTTTGCAGCAAAATTCACGTAAATCAGGTTATTTCTAGACTAAAGACCTATACAACAACAAAAATACGGCTATTTAGTAGGTGTTTTCATGACTTTAACGATAAAAAACACGTTAAAAGACCTACTAAATAGCCGTTTTATTATAACTTATAGGTTTCAGCACCAAAAAGCAGCCTTCTCGCATTCTGGTTAGTAATATCAATAACCTCCTGCGTATCAAGCCCTTTAATCTGCGCCAGCTTTTCTGCAACATACTTTATATTGCGGCTGTCGTTTCTCTTGCCTCGGTTAGGCTCAGGTGCCATATATGGGCTGTCTGTCTCCAGAACAATCCTATCCATCGGTATATACGCGGCTGCTTCCACAAGCTTCTTGGCATTCTTAAATGTAAGAACGCCGCCGATTCCTATAGAGAAGCCCATATTAAGAAAATCTCTTGCTGCTTCCTTACTGTATGAATAACAGTGGATTATTCCGCCTGTATCCTGTCCATGATTACTCTTTAATATGTCGATTGTATCCTGACATGCATCTCTTGAATGAATCATTACCGGCATGTGTGTACGGTACGCTACATTCATCTGTGCTGCAAACCATTCACGCTGCTGTTTCTTTTCAGCCGCCGCCATATCTGCATCATCTGACACATAGTAGTAATCAAGTCCGATTTCTCCAAGTGCAACAATCTTTCTTGTCTTAGCTTCACCAAGCATGTTTTCCAGCCATTCAATGTCCGATTCTTTCAATCTTACAATATCCTCCGGATGGAAACCAATCGCTGCGTATACCTTTTCATACTGTGCAGCAAGTGCAAGGGAAGCCTCACAGCCCTGACGGCTTGCACCTACATTAACAATGTAATCAAGCTCCCCTGTATCACTAAGCATGCTGCTTATAAGTTCATCTCTGTCCTCATCAAATCTTTCATCATCATAATGAGCATGAGTTTCAAATATCTTCATATCTATCAGCCAATCTCTGCGCCTTCAATAATATCCTTCTCAAGTGTAAGAACTGATAAGTTATCCTTATCATCCCATGCTGAGATAATCATTCCCTGTGACTCAATACCACAGATCTTTCTTGGCTTTAAGTTAGTACATACAACTAACTTCTTACCAATAAGCTCCTCTGGCTTATAGTACTTCTGGATACCAGATACAATAGTTCTCTTCTCATCACCAATCTGAAGCTCGAACTTAAGAAGCTTTGTCTTCTTAACAGCTTCACATGTAAGAACCTTGGCAACTCTGAACTGAACCTTCTCAAAATCATCAAATGTAATCTCTGGCTTAGCTTCAACCTGTGGATATTCTGTAACACCATTAGCCTTCTTCTGTGCTTCCTGAATAGCCTCAACCTTTTCCTTAAGGTCCTTCTCGAAGTCAAGTCTTGCGAAAAGAATCTCTGGAGTCTCAGTAACCTTAAGTCCTGTTTCTCTTAAGCCAAATGTAGCAAGATCGTCAAAATCTCTTACTCCTGCCTCTGGATTAGCTGGGTAAAGCTGTGCAAGAATCTTGTCTGTAGTCTCTGGCATGAAAGACTTAAGAAGATTAGCGCCGATTGTAATACTCTCAACAAGGTTGTAGAGAACCTCTGCTAATCTGTCCTGCTGTGCCTCATCCTTTGCAAGAGCCCAAGGCATTGTCTCGTCGATATATTTGTTACATCTCTTAAAGAGTGTGAATACCTCTGTAATAGCGTCTGCTACATGAAGTGTAGCCATCTTAGCCTGAACCTTATCTCTTGTTGCTGTTACAACTGCCTTAAGATCACCATCAATTGCAGCATCCTCTACACCAGTCTTATTAACAACTCCGCCAAAATACTTGTTAGACATTGCAATTGTTCTGTTTACAAGGTTTCCAAGTGTGTTGGCAAGGTCTGAGTTCATACGCTCAACCATAAGTTCCCATGAGATAACACCATCATTCTCAAATGGCATCTCGTGAAGAACAAAGTAACGTACAGCATCAACACCGAAGAGGTCTACAAGGTCATCTGCATAGATAACATTTCCCTTAGACTTACTCATCTTACCGTCATTCTGTAATAACCATGGATGTCCAAATACCTGCTTAGGAAGTGGCTCACCAAGTGCCATAAGGAATATTGGCCAGTAAATTGTATGGAATCTGATGATATCCTTACCGATAAGGTGAAGGTCTGCTGGCCAGAACTTCTTGTACTGCTCTGAAGAATTGCCATCAGCATCATATCCGATACCTGTGATATAGTTAGTAAGGGCATCAAGCCATACATAAACTACATGCTTGTCATCAAAGTCAACCGGGATACCCCATTTGAAAGATGTTCTTGATACACATAAATCCTGAAGTCCAGGAAGAAGGAAGTTATTCATCATCTCATTCTTTCTTGAAACAGGCTGGATGAATTCTGGATGTGTATTGATATGTTCAATAAGCTTGTTAGCATATTTGCTCATCTTGAAGAAATAAGCCTCTTCCTTAGCTGGCTTAACTTCACGTCCACAATCAGGACACTTTCCATCAACAAGCTGGCTCTCTGTCCAGAAAGACTCACATGGAGTACAGTACAAGCCTTCATATGAACCCTTATAAATGTCTCCCTGATCATAAAGTTTCTTAAAAATCTTCTGAACCTGCTTCTCATGGTAATCATCTGTTGTTCTGATGAACTTATCATATGAAGTATTCATAAGATCCCAGATTCTCTTAATCTCTGTTGATACATTGTCAACGAATTCCTTAGGTGTAATTCCAGCTTCTTCAGCCTTAAGCTCAATCTTCTGACCATGCTCGTCAGTTCCTGTCTGGAAAAATACATCATAGCCTTCCTGTCTTCTGAATCTTGCAATACTGTCTGCAAGGACGATTTCATAAGTATTACCGATATGTGGCTTGCCTGATGTATAGGCAATAGCTGTTGTCATATAAAATGGACCTTTACTCTGTGGCATATCATTTCCTCCATAATCTATTATTTTAATTCATCGCTATAACGCAAATGTAGTGTGAATCCTTTATCCGTAAACTTTATCATAGAAAAATTTACAATAAGTGTCAAGTCTGTATTAAGTATGATACAATATGTGAATAATAAATCAGTATTTCTTATAATATTAATTAAGACAGAAATGAGGATTAGTATGCGTAATAAACAAATTTGCCTTTTACATCAATTTCTTAACAAGGCTGTGAGCCTGCTGATAGTCTTTATAATAATAATTACCCTGTCTGGCTGCAGCCTGCCCTGGAATCAGAAGCAGATATCAGAAACTACCACATCTGCCGCCGAGGATAACACTGATTTCACTGAATATGTAAACAGCCTGTTTGCTGACCTGTTAAGTGCCGATATGGTGTCCCTGCATGCCTATGTCGAACACCCCAAGGATTTCGGAATTAACGATTATGAGATTACTCTTGGCCGCTACGACCTTGACAATCCCGATGATACCTCAGATTACACCGACATAATATCAACGCTTAAATCATTTGACAGAAGCACACTCTCCGCAAAACAGCAGATTACGCTTGATGAGCTTCTTATGTATATAGAAAATGAGCTGGAATACAGTGATTTGTACATGTTTAATACACAGCTTCAGACAACTACAGGTATTCATGTCCAGCTGCCACTGCTTTTTGCTGAATACACATTTGCAGAAAAGAAGGATATTGACGAATATATTGAACTGCTCTGCGATGTTGACGGATATTTTGAAAATATGGCTGCATTTGAGAAGCTTCGTGCTGACAACGGATATTTTATGGAAGATACCCTTGCCGATGAGGTAATTGAAAGCTGCAAATCATTCCTTGAGACTGCCGGTTTGCCCGATGGTGCAATGATATCAACCTTTAACGAAAAGCTTGCTTCTGTTGACGGACTTTCTTCACAGGATATTGCAGATTATAAAGCTAAAAATGTGTCCGCAGTTAATGAACATGTAATTCCAGGATATCAGTCCATTGTAAATGCGCTTACTTCATTGAAAGGCTCTAACAGATATTCAGGCGGTTTATGCAATTATCCTGATGGTTCACGGTATTTTGAATATATACTCTCTTCAACACTTGGCTGGAGCAAATCTGTTGACGAATATGATAAGCTGGTTGATTCTTACCTCAAGAAATATATGCTTAAAATGCAGTCACTTGCACTTAAAGACTCCTCTATTCTTGATAAATTTGACACATTTTCATTCAATATGACAGACCCGGTTGGCATACTTACCGACCTTAAGAAAAGAATAACCGATGATTTTCCTGAGATTCCAGATGTGAATTATAATATCAAATATGTGTCAAAGGCGCTTGAGGACTACACCAGTCCGGCTATGTACTTTATTCCGCAGCTTGATAACCTTGATATCAATTCAATATACATCAATTCTTCAGGCACTTCTGCGAGTGAATTATATCCTACACTTGCACATGAAGGGTATCCGGGACACATGTACCAGACACAGTATTTTGCCGCAACCAACCCTGACTGGATAAGATACATTATTGCACCAGGCGGATATGTTGAAGGCTGGGCATCATACGTTGAAGTTCTTTCTTATAATTATGCACAGACCGGCAACGATACACTTAACAAAATGTATGCTGCTAATTATGCCACTGTCCTGTGCCTTTATGCAAAAGGGGATATTGGCGTTAATTACTATGGATGGAGTGAAGATGATGTTTACCGATTCATCAGCCAGTATGGTTTTGATGATAAATCTGTCGCCCACGAAATGTATTACGCATTCGTATCTGACCCTGGCAATTATTGCAAATACGTTCTTGGAATGTTAGGATTTGAGCAGTTAAAGACTAATGCTCAAAGCGAGCTTTCTGACAAATTCAATCTTAAAAATTTTCATCAGTATATACTCGACATGGGTCCTGTGCAGTTTGATATATTATTTAACAACCTTGATGCATGGATTAAAAAAGAAAAATAACATTAAAAATGGGATGTTACCTTAACACAATAGTCTGGTAACATCCCTTATTAATTGATTATTATATGCTTCCACCCGGATAATAGCCGCCTGAACCATAGCCACAGCACATAGGCATACATATATTTGAACACAGGCAGAGTGCAACCCACGGAGCACATCCTGTACAATATGTTGTAGATGATGGCCCCTGATACTGCGTCCTTCTTCCTGCATACCAGCTTCCACCGCTTGCAATACGCTGATACAACAGCTGATACTGCATATTGTCAGGATCAGAATCCAACGCACGCTTGGCATCTTCCAACGCAGTTGCTTCTTCTCCTTTTCCAAGATGTGCTAATGCACTATAGTAGTACCATCTTCCATCCCGGTCAGTTATGTTGTTAAGCACATTAATAGCTTCATCATAACTTGAATTATTAATATAATTAGCTGCTGCCCTCAGATGCACTGTTGTAGGATCATTGCCATTGAGATTATCACTGCCATATCCATTGCCACCATAGCTTCCTGTATATCCGCCAAATCCAAATGGCCCGAATCCCCAGAAGTTTCCAAAATCTCCATAGCCACCCTGTGACTGGTTCTGATAATCACCATCATAACCATAATGGTCTGAACGTCCTGTACCATAACGCGTCTGGCTATATGACTGACTGCTGTATCCGCCCTCACGCTCACGCATTATCTGGTTATACGCCTGCTGCACAAGCTTAAACATCTCTTCTGCCTGATCCTTATTAGGATTATTGATGTTAGCATCAGGATGATACTTTCGGCTCAGTGTTCTATATGCTTTTTTCACTTCATCATCAGAAGCATCCCTTGATACTCCCAACACTTTATATGGATCTGTCATTATGTTCCTCCAACTGCTTACCGGCAGTGTCAATTCTTTTTCTTCTGGCGGCGTAGAACTTTGTCCATACACCTGAATATATAATATTTCTTAACAGCTCTGCATTAGCAAGAATCGGCAGTCTCTCAAAAGCCCTTGCACATCCTGCCATATATGCTTTAAGTATGTTTTCTGCAAATGTATCAAAATCCTCTACATCCTTATGATACTTAAATACATTATAATTGTTCTTTTTCTCATCTTTTTCCAAATCATCATATGCATCCAGCAGATATATGAATCTGCCAAGATTATTGCCAAGCACCCTTAACTCATCACTCCACTCATCATCTTTCATGGCAGCAACTTCACCTAACAGTATGCCAAACTGTTCTGCCGGCTTGTCAATGTTAGTCTCCTGTGCCTTTTCATATTCTGACAACTTAGAAAGGCTTTTCCTTATCATCTCTGCCTTCTGCGGATATTTCTTCTCAAGCTTTTTAATATCTCTTTTCAATACTCCGGCATAAGTTCTTTTCAAGACCTTTTTCTCATCGTACCAGTCGTCCATACATTTGTAATATGTCAGAAGGACATTCATGTCCGCAACATAATCTGAAACAACGTTACGCCTCACAGGATGCTTTCTTAATGGATGTGTGACGCAACGTTCCTCAGAGTATATAGTTTCCGGTTCATACAACCCTGTAAGAAGTATAACCAGAAATGTCATATCATAGCTTAAGGAAATCTGCCCCTTCAATCCATGCGCTTCTGCCAGCGAATCGCACAGACCACAATAGTATGAGCGGTATTTATCAAATTCTCTGAATTTAAGTTCTGGCTGATCAACAACTATATACCCATACATACTAAACTCATACCTCCATTTTCGCTTATCATATAACATTGAAAATATTCAGTCAATCAGCCTTTCAAAGATTAATAAATTATTAATACTATTTTTAGATATTATTCTTGTCGTCAAAATCAGTTCCCCACAAAAGAAAACTTGTATAATCATCTAGCGAATTGACAGGACGCATTACATCGCTCTCGTCAAGATTGCTGGCAAATTCATTCTCACCGTCATCATAACCTTTATCGCCCTGCCCATTATCGTATCCGTTTCTGTACTCATCTTTTTCATGATTATAGTCAAATGCTGGAAACATTATGCCACCTCCTTTCGAAGGTAGTATGTTAAGTTCCACCTGGTTTTATCCTATATTATATTCAGCTGATAAATGTGTATTCAATCACACTTGATATATAAGGAGGAAACTTATGCGGATTACATCACAGATGCTGGCAGCTAACCAGCTTAAAGCAGGCATTGAGCCTTCATCAAAGACTTTGCTTGATTACATACAGAATGATGACAATGACAGCCTTACAAGCCTGCTTTCCAAAAAAACTGATACTTCAACATCTTCACTTACTAAGAAATTACAGAAAGACGCTTACAAGAATATTAAAGATGATGCTGATTCTGTTACAGAGAATGCAGCTAAATTCACAGATAAGAAATCTACTCTTTTTGCTGATGCAGAAAAGACCGGTGATTATTCTGCAATATATGCGGATATCAAATCTGTAGTTGATTCTTATAATAAGCTCTACAACACCCTTGGTAAAACATCAAGTTCTATCAACACTATGTGTTCTGACCTTTTAAAGGAAGCAGTTAAAGAGAACTCTGAAACATTATCTGCAGTAGGAATTGCGCTTAAAGACGATGGTTCTCTTTCAATTGATGAAAATAAACTTAAAGCAGCTGATACAGATACTTTAAAGAAAGCATTTGGAACATCATCAGAATTTGCAAAGAGGCTTGGAATTATTGGCTCTAATGTATCATCACTTGCAAAGGCTAACATTAATTATGTTACTAACTCATATACATCATCAGGTGCCGCCTCTAACTCATCAGATGATTTATATTCACTTATGACAAGTAAGTTTAATTCTCGCGGTTAGAATTTCTGATAACGGATATGCATATATGATGTCCGATTTATTCAATATTGTATATTTTAAAAACCTCTCCATACCAGCATTTTGATATGTACCCAAAATCCTGGACACATATTTATAAGTTAGGCGGACATCATGGATGCTTCTCTGTATTTTACTGGAGGCATCCATTTTGTTTTTACCTGAATCCTTTTGTTATTATAATAATCAATATATTCATCTATAGCAACTGCAAATTCTTCAAAGGATGCATAGTCTTTTTCGAATCCATAATACATTTCTGTTTTTATTCTTCCAAAGAATGTTTCCATGATGCAGTTATCGTAACAATTTCCTTTTCTAGACATAGATTGAATTATTCCATGTTCCTGTAGCCGTTTTCGAAAATAAACATGTTGATATTGCCATCCTTGGTCTGAATGGAAAATCAAACCGTTTACAGACGAAAACTTATCAAAGGCTTTATCAAGCATTCTTTTTATCTGTTCCAAATTAGGACTTAGCGCCAAATCGTACGAGATAATCTCATTTGTATTCATATCTAAAATGGGAGAGAGATAGCACTTTCCCCACGAAAAAATTAAATTGAGATATATCAGTTGTCCATTTTTGCAAGGGTGATGTAGTAGAAAAATCCCTATTTATTACGTTGTCGGCCACCTTGCCCACTTCGCCTTTATAAGAATGATATTTTTCTTTTGGACGTTTCCCTAATAATCCAGCATCATACATAAGACGTTGAACTCTTTTGTGATTCACGTCGTAGCCACAATTCTTTAATTCCATATAAACTCTACGCACGCCATATCTGCCTTTGTTTACTAAAAATATTTCTTTAATATTTATAAGTGATTCTTCGTTTCGTATAGCAACTAAATCCGTTTTATTAATTTCAAAATAGTATGTAGATTTAGCCATATTCATAGCTTTTAATAGATGTTTTAGTTGATATCCTTTTTCTCTGAGTTCTTTGATAAGCGCTGCTCTTTCGGTTTACAAGTCCATTATAACCCCATATTTTATATTTGCGAATCCATTGAGCAAGTAATCCTGTGTTTATACCTACGGCATAAGCAACTGAGGAAATAGTAGCCCCGGCTATAACCTGTGCAACAAGTTCATATTTTTCCTCTGGAGTCCATTTTCTATTTTGGCTGTGGTGTTTTAAACAATCAGGAGATGTTACTTCTTCCAAATGATACCATTTAACAATCATGTCATGAAAATTCTTTAGGTTTGTAATGTCTGCTGGTGGTTCAATCCATTTCCCTTGCCTGTATAGTTCGACTGCCTTTCGTTTGAATTCGTAACTGTAACGCATAAAAATACCCCTTTCACTGGATGTCCAGTAAAAGGGGTACATATAAAGTTTGGGCAGTTATTTTTTAATTCTTTAATCTACAAAGGCTAGCCGTCTATCGGTAAGTTCCTTTGTATTATCATAATACTCTATTCATATATTTATGTCAAACATTTGTCTTAACATAAAAATAAAAGCCTTACAACCTAGGATTCCCTAAATCATAAGACCTTCCAGTGCACCGCCAGGGGTTCGAACCCTGGACACCCTGATTAAGAGTCAGGTGCTCTACCAACTGAGCTAGCGGTGCTTAACTTATTTTGTTCTGTGCTTTGGTGTTGTCTCAAGCACAAGTGATATTCTATAGCATGTTTTAATAAAATGCAAGCACTTTTTTGTATTTATTTAAGAACAATTTAACTTTTTTATAATTTTCTTCTTTTTTCATCATTTTACCATGTTTTTTATATTGATATGCGCCTTTATACCCCTTATAATTCTATTATATTCCCAATTTAAAGAGAAAAAATTTATATTTAATATACATTTATTAAGAAAAGAGAGTTGATATGAAGTTAAAAAAATTTGAACAACAGCCAAAACATGTTGACAACATCCCAATAGAGGCTATTAATCTTGATTCTGAACAGGAACAGCCACCAAAACCTGACAAAGCTGTTGGCAAGAATGTATTCCAGCCTAACAGCAAATACTTTACAATTGTTATATATGGTCTGCTTTTTGTGCTAGGTGCAATTCTTATATATAAGTTCATTGGTAACTGGCCTGCAACCGTCAAGTCATTGGGCAACATATTCCATATACTGTCACCATTTCTTATTGGTGCCATGATTGCGCTTGTTCTTTATCCGTTTATCAAGATCCTTTATAACAGGTTCTTCATGGGAGTATGCCATATCAAGTCCAAGAAAGCTGCCAAAATGCTTTCAATTCTTGTTGCTTACCTGATAGCAGTTGGCGCATTTGCAGTATTAATAGGCTTTGTTGTGCCTCAGATATACAAAAGCATTGCAGAGATTGCCAATCAGGCTCCTGTATGGTACGAGAATATCCGCAACTGGTTCACTGAGTTTGAAGATAAGCACGCCAATTCTTCTATTGATTACAATTTCATTAATCAGAAGATTGAAGATGCTCTTCCTAAACTTGTTGACTACATGACTGGTGCACTTACCAATATGGTTCCTTACATTCTTAATACATCCATGGCCATTCTTTCGGGTGTGTTAAACCTTGTTATTGCAATTATCGTGTCCATCTACATGATTTCTGATAATAAGAATATCTTTTATCATTTTAAGAGATTTTTATATGCCGTGCTTCCTAAGAAAACAGCAGACAATACACGCATCATCTGTAAGAATTGTGCAAGCATTTTTATTAATTATATTATCGGCAAATCATTTGACTCAATTATTGTCATGATTATCTGCTTTATTATCATGCTGATTCTCAAGCTGCCATATGCAGTGCTTATAAGCGTGATTGTCGGCATAACGAACATGATTCCGTATTTCGGACCATACATCGGTGGCGTGATTGGCGGTGTGATTATTGTTATCGCTAGCCCTATCAAACTTATCATATTTGTAATCATGATTGTCTGCATCCAGCAGGTTGATGGTCTGCTTATCGGTCCGCGTATCATCGGCAGTACTACAGGTCTTAAGCCTGTATGGGTTGTGTTCTCAATAACTGTAGGTGGGGCGCTGTTTGGCGTAATTGGAATGTTCCTTGGAGTTCCCGTATTTGCCGTATTAAGCTACCTGTTAAACATCACAGTGCAACATTTCCTGGACAAAAGAAAAGTCACCGTGCCGCCTTATGACTCGCCCGATGACCTTTAGATTATTTCTTGGTATTAAGGATTCTCACGACATCGTCGAGGGAATTCTTAAACCTTACCACTCTGTAATTTGCTCCTTTATGCACATACATCACTTCTGATACTTTCCTTGCAAATGCTTTATTCTTCACATTGTCTCTCCCAAAGCCTTTATATAGTATATGCATTTATTATTAATGATTTCTTACTGCGATAAGTTTACAGATAGGATTGCCCATCTGTGAAAATCTTGTCTCATACTCTGTCATTACATTACCCTCGTTAAGTACAGAGTCATTATGTAAGTCAAATGTGACAACAGGAAGCTCCCAGCCCGCCTCTTTAATCTCTTCTAATGAAAAATCGAATAAATCTTTATTATCTGTTTTGAATTCCACCTGTCCGTCCGGCTTTAATATAATGTCATATCTTGCCATGAACTGTCTTGAGGTAAGTCTTCTCTTCGCATGTCTGTCTTTTGGCCATGGATCTGAAAAATTAAGGTATATTCTGTCTACCTCTCCCTCTCCAAACACCTCACATATTGCCTCTGCATCCATTCTGATGAATCTTAAATTAGGAAGCTGAAGCTCATCCTGTTTCTCTACAGCTCTTAAAAGCACGCTTGAATACTTCTCGATACCGACATAATTAATATCAGGATTATTCGCTGCCAGTGTTGTTATAAATGTGCCTTTACCCATACCAATCTCAATACGGATTGGATTATCATTACCGAAAACCTGTGACCATGTGCCTTTCATCCCCTCTGGCTCTGTAAACACATATTCATTCTCTATCATTACTTCCCTTGCTCCGGGTACATTTCTAAGTCTCATACGTTACTCCTATCTTATATATTAGCTCAGATTTCGGCTATGTCCGTGTGCGGTATACGCTTGAATATGACAAGCTGTGCAGGAGTCATCCTGAAAGCACATGCCGCACACAGACATAGCCGAAATCTGAGTTTCCTATATATTATTTACCATAAATATCACTTTTTGCCAAGCAGGGTTTACTTATGGACAATCCTGGGCTACAATGTATTTGTATATTTTATTAATCGGAGGAATTATCTCTATAATGAAAAAGCATTTTTTAAAAGGATTACTTATAAAGATAGCCAGCGCGGCATCTGCCTCTGTTTTGGTGTTCTCAGCTTTTGCAACAGATACCCAGGCTGCAGCATACAACAAAGTCTACAGTGAGACAGACACAACCAGCACAGAGGCTGTATGGCCGGATGCACCTGATGTTAACTCAAACAGCTGCATTCTTATTGATGCTGATACAGGTTCCATTCTTTTCGAGAGGAACTCGCATGAAAAATGTTATCCAGCCAGCACAACTAAGATTTTAACAGGACTCCTTACTATTGAGAACTGTAATATGGACGATGTTGTAACATTTTCACAGTCAGCTGCTAACTCAATTAATGTATATGAGGATGCCAACTTAAGTTCAAAAGCAGGCGAGCAATTTACTGTCAACCAGCTTCTTCACGGACTTCTGCTGTATTCTGCCAACGAGATGGCTTATGCCCTCGGTGAACATGTAGCTGGCTCTATAGACGCATTTGTCGATATGATGAATGCCAAGGCAAAAGAACTTGGTGCTTTGAATACACATTTTGCCAATGCAAGCGGATTATATAATACCGACCACTACACAACGGCATATGATATGGCAATGATTGCGAGAGGGTGCTATAACAATGCTTCTTTTGTCAGCATTGATTCAACTGCCGATGCATATGTAATTCCTGCAACTAACATGTCTGCACAGCGTACAATAAGACACCGACACAAGATGTTAAAGGGCCGTGCCTACTATTATGAATACTGCAAGGGTGGCAAAACAGGATATACTGATGAATCACAGAATACACTTGTTACATTTGCAGAAAAAGACGGTATGCGTCTTATATGCGTTGTATTTAAGGAAGCCACAGATGAGATAAGATATGTTGATACAAAAACCCTTTTTGACTGGGGATTTGCGAATTTCCAGAAATCAACAACAACCGGAAGCCAGCTCGGAGCAATGTTCTCTAATGACAACTATTACAACTCAGCTGTTTTCTCAACTCTTTCACTAAACTTTGGGTTAAATGCTTCATTTATCACAATACCTAATAAAAGTTCATTGTCAAATGTATCAATGACGGTTGATGATAATTATGACATGACCAATGAGAATGGTGTTATGACAACACATCTTAAGTTCCTGTACAATGATAATACGGTAGGAACTACAACACTTAATATCTGTGCAGCTGGCACGGACACAGGCAGCCAGCTCCCATATATTAATAATGATGTGACATCAACTTATACACCTAAGACATGCATTAAGATTAATATCTGGATACTCGTTGGAATCGGAGCTGTTATCCTGTTCGTTATCTATATTATTGAAGAGCATGCAAGAAGAAAGCGCCAGAGAAGACGCTATAACAAAAGAAGACGTAGATTATAAAAGAATGCGCCCCAGTAAAGTAATCTGGTGGCGCATTTTCAATACCATATTATTATATCTTACTTGGCTGAACCTTAGAAACATCACCATTAAACTCGTAAACAGCTATTCCATACTTATGTAAGTCAATGAGCAATGACTGCGGATATCCATCACAATCTCCCTTAACAGCTGTAAGAGTCTTCTTCTGGTCAGCTTCATTATCTCCAAGGACCAGCTTATACTTAGTCTTGAATGGAACTCCTATTCTGAAGCTGTCTCTTTCAACTGGTGTAAAATTAAGTACAAAGAGAAGATTCTTCTTTCCATTCGGACTGATTCTCATAAATGATAAAACGCTATTATCTTTATCATTAGCATTAATCCATCTGAATCCTTCACTGCTGTAATCAGTAGCATACAGACATGGATAATTCTTATTAAGCTTCAGACACTTCTTCGTAAAATCCTTAAGTTCTGTATGACTTTCATCCTCTAACAGATACCAGTCAAGCGCACGCTTCTCACTCCATTCATTCCACTGACCAAATTCCTGTCCCATGAATAAAAGCTTCTTGCCAGGATGTCCACACATATATGCATATGCCAGCTTAAGATTCTTGAACTTGTCCTCCCTGTCACCAGGCATTTTACCAAGCATAGAACACTTAAGATGTACAACCTCATCATGTGAAAGCACAAGAATGAAATTCTCGCTGTAAGCATACATCAATGAAAATGTCATCTTGCTATGATTAAACTTTCTGAAATATGGATCAAGCTTCATATATTCAAGGAAATCATGCATCCAGCCCATATTCCACTTAAATGTAAAGCCAAGACATTCCCCATTGTCAGGATCACCACTAACCATAGGCCATGCTGTTGACTCCTCAGCTATAGTTATTGCCTGTGGAAATCTCTTCTTTAACATGCTGTTAAAATGCTTTAAAAAACTGATTGCTTCGAGATTGCCGTTGTCACCATATTTGTTAGGGACCCAGTTTCCATCTGTCCTTCCGTAATCCAGATACAGCATTGAAGCAACAGCATCAACTCTTAAACCATCAATATGGAACTTGTCCACCCAGAACATTCCATTAGCAATAAGGAAGTTAGCCACTTCATTCTTGGAATAATCAAATACCTTAGTTCCCCAGTCAGGATGCTCTCCCTTTCTAGGGTCTGCATACTCATATACACAGCTTCCATCGAAATTAGCAAGTCCATGCGCATCCTTTGGAAAATGTGCCGGCACCCAGTCAAGAATTACACCAATTCCTTTTTCATGCATATAATCTACAAAATACATGAAATCCTTAGGTGTTCCGTATCTTGCTGTAGGTGCATAATAACCAGTTACCTGATATCCCCATGATCCATCATATGGATACTCTGCAATTCCCATAAGTTCAATATGTGTATATCCCATATCTGTTACATATTTTGCAAGCTCAGGTGCTAATTCTCTATATGTATAGAATCCGTCCTCTGTTCCATCATCTTTCTTCTTCCATGAGCCAAGATGACATTCATATATAGAAAGAGGTGCTTTAAGATGATTCTCTGTCTTCTTCTTCTCAACCCATTCAGAATCTTTCCATTCATAACCTGAAAGATCGGCAACTATTGATGCTGTCTCTGGTCTTAACTGTGCCTGATTAGCATATGGATCTGCCTTGTAAAGAGCCTCTCCACTCTGGGAAATAATAAGGTACTTATACATATCCCCTGCTTTAGCTCCTGGTATGAACAAATCATATATTCCACCATCTGAAATCTTCTTCATATCATAACCATATGCATTCCAGTTATTAAACTCACCTATAACATAAACTTCTCTTGCCGCAGGTGCCCACACAGCAAAATACACACCTTCTTTTCCGTCTTTTACTCCAACATGTGCGCCCATTTTGTTATATATCTCATAATGAGTTCCCTGTCCAAAAAGATATGCATCCACTTCTGTGATTGCCAGCTGCTCGTATTTTTGCATATTCTTCATAAAATCCTCCATTATATTATTATTATCTTACACGACACTCATGGGTCCCCTCAGATTATCCCACTAATTAATAGTATATTAACACATTAGCAAATTAATTACTACATTTCATTAGCAAAAAAAATGTTCATTTCACATATATTATGTTATACTGTAAGTCGCATTGAAATAAATGCTATATATAAGTTAGAAAGATGAAAAGGAGTATTAAATTCTTATGATATACTATATTGTCAACGAAAGTTTCACCAACATCATAGCATTTGCAAGCATTTTATTTGCCTTCGCATTTACAATAGCTGCAATTGCTCTTGGCAAGAATCTTCTTCCAAGAGATGCCGGAAGAGCTTATGCCATCAACGGAAGTAAATCGGTTGGAAAACCAAGAGGTGCCGGCATGATTTTCATTCTTACATTCACTGTCACATGTGCATTATTTGTAAACTTAAGTGCTGAGCTTATCATTTATCTTATACTTGTGCTTGCCGCAATGCTCAGCGGATACCTTGATGATAGTGCTTCATCACCATGGGGTAATTTAAAGAAAGGTCTTATTGACCTTGCAATATCAGTTATGGCAGCTGTCACTTACCTGCATTACAACCCTAACACATTTGACCTTGCATTCTTTGGAAAGACAGTAACTCTCAATCCAATCATCTATGCAATACTTATCATCATACTTATCTGGGTAAGTATCAACGTTACTAACTGCTCAGATGGTGTTGACGGCTTATGTGGTACACTTTCAGTTGTAACACTTGCCTCAGTATATATACTTTTTAAGTCATTTAATATTGAATCAGCTTACAGACATACCGTTCTTATTATGGTTGTGTGTATCCTCGGCTACCTGTGGTTCAACGCATCACCAAGTAAGCTGCTTATGGGTGATGCCGGTTCGAGAGCAATAGGAATATTCATTGCATTTACATTCCTCAAGCTCCATGCACCGTTGCTTTATATTCCAATGGCACTTGTAATTATCCTTGACGGCGGACTTGGTCTTATCAAGGTTTCATTCATGAGATTTCTTCACATCAACCTCATGAAGAACCTTCGTACGCCAATCCACGACCATATGAGAAAGAATAAAGACTGGTCAGATACACAAGTTGTTTTCAGATTCACAATTGTCCAGATAATACTTGGTTTGGCTGTAATATATGGTCTTATGTTCTAACACATATTAATTCACTAAAAAGGCATGTCAGTTTATTTTCTGACATGCCTTTATTGCTGCGCTGAAAGTTTCTCAGCCTGACGACGTCTGCGTCTGTGTTCCCTCTCTTTTATCTGCTTTTCATATATCTTAAGTGCCCCCTTCTCATCAGTGCACTTCATTATTCTTATAGCATAGAATCTGCCGCTTTCACTCTGCTTGATTTTGAATCTGCCTTTTATAAGACCATGTTTATCACATGTAAACAGACCATAATAACTCTTTGAATTAGTGGAAAACCATTTTACCGTTCTTTCCATAGCCCTGCCGCATAAGAAACACTTGCAGGAACGTACAGTTCTGTCGCTTGCAGCCTTGTCCCTCGTAGCAAATCCCTTAGAAATATACTTCTCATATGTCCCGAAGTTAAGATATATCTCGTCTTTTCTTGATTCTGGAATTGTAAATGTATCTATACTGCAGAACTTCTTAACCCTGTCAAAGTCAAGTGTCTTCATTATCTTGGCTGTATATCTTGCATCACTCATTGCTGAATGATAATGCTCATCCCCCTTAATTCCCTGCTCATCAATCGCAGACTTAAGATTCATGCGTGTCTTACCATCTGAGAAATTAATGCTGTAAAGCTTCTGGAGGTCAAGATACAGAAGTGGCATAGAAAAGTTCTCCGGCACATCATAGTACTTCATGTTACGTCTTAATTCCGTAATATCCATGCTTCCCCATGTAACAAATGTATAATCCTCACCACACCATTTAAGAAATTCAGTCACACCTGACACAAAATCCGTTCCATTATCAAGGTCTTTTTCTGTAATTCCAAGAATCTTCTTAATATTGTTCTGAAGCTTGGTATACACATGCGGCTTAATAACACACTGCCACTCATCTACAATATCAAGCTGCTCATTAACTTTTGCCGCACCTATCTGTATAATCTCAAAAGGAAAATGTTCCTCAGAAAATTGTTTTCCCTTGGCACTCTGATTCCACTCAAGATCCATAACAATATAATTCATAAACATTTTCCTCTGTTACTTATTCTTAATTAGGTTGTTTCTAATAATAATGTTCCCACCCAGAGTCGAACTGGGGATTGAGACTTAGGAGGTCCCCGTTATATCCACTTAACTATGAGAACAACTTGGCTAAACACCATGAAAAATTCTACCACATTTGAATCTTGTGGTCAATGCTGGCATTCTAATCTGTGAATCTTACATTACCCTGAAGCCATATCTGCCCTTTGAATCTTCTTCCAACAGCAGGCTCACCAAGCAGATGCTGCTTATTAATTGCAGTTGTAATTATGAGGCTGTTACACTCAAGCACCATAATATATATGCTTTCGCCTGTGTACCTGTTCTTCTCCTCGTAAAGCTCCAGTATCTCACCTATTACCGAATACTGGTCACACTCTACTCCACATGGCATAAATGTCGAATCTACTATTGTGAATATATCCTCTTTCATGACTCTGTTAGAAAGCTCATTATATGTATCAATATCCTCTATAGTAAGACTCTCTATGGCATCCTCATCACCGTTCTTAGCAGCCTGAATAAGTCTCTTTCTGGCGAGTTCTTCCTTCTTATTACGTGGAGTCTTTTTCTCTTTTCTTATAGGAAGCATAACAATTCCGCCAAGAGACAGTCCTGTAAGAGTAACCTTTTTATTCTTAATCGGTAACTTTGCTATATCATTCTTTCTGTCAGGATTGAATTCAGGAGCTTTAAATTCTTTTCCACTATATATATATTCAAAATAGTCCATAACATTCTGAAGATAAAATATTAGAGTAACCCCTGTCTTTAATTCATCACATATTACAGCGAATGATTCTTTATCCAAATGCCTCTCAATAGTCATCTCTTCATTGTCGCTTGCAACTTTTCCAACAACAAATGGAAAATAATATTCATATATAAATGTATCTTTCTCGTATCTTCCATATATATATAATCCTGTTGAACTGCTGATACGCACGATAATAACGCCACGATTTAATTTCTCGTGACGTATAACAAATCCATTGGCAACATTATCTTCTATTTCTAATTTAATAAATTTCTCTTCAGCCTCTGATGTAAGTTTATCAAATCCAAGGGCTCTTATATAGAGGTTCATAAGCCGCTCCATCCTTAATCTAACTAATAATTATTCACCATTTACTAGGTAAAAGATAGCATATTTTAATTAATATTACAATGAATATTGACTTATAATTATATTAGTGTTATATTGACATTGTTAAATTATTATCAATCAATATTACACGAATCAAGTTATGGAGGAAATGTTATGTCAAAGAATTTAACTGAGAATTACCCAATTGTTGACACAATCGAAGCTCTTGAAGAAAGACTTGCCGGTGTACGTGAGGCACAGCGCATCTTCGCAGCTTATACACAGGAACAGGTAGATAAGATATTTACTGCCGCTGCACTCGCTGCCAATAAAGCAAGAATTCCTCTTGCAAAACTTGCAGTTGAAGAAACTGGTATGGGAATTGTGGAAGATAAGGTTATCAAGAATCATTATGCTTCAGAGTACATTTATAATGCTTACAGAGATACTAAGACATGTGGTGTTATTGAAGAGGATAAGGCATATGGAATTAAAAAGGTTGCTGAACCTATTGGCGTTGTTGCAGCCGTAATACCAACAACTAATCCAACTTCAACAGCTATTTTCAAAACTCTTATTTCACTTAAGACTAGAAATGGTATTATCATCAGCCCACATCCTCGAGCTAAGAAATCAACAATTGCAGCAGCTAAGGTTGTTCTTGAAGCTGCTGTTGCAGCAGGTGCCCCTGAGGGAATCATTGGCTGGATAGATGTTCCTTCCCTTGAACTTACAGATACACTTATGAAGGAAGCAGATATTATCTTAGCTACCGGTGGACCTGGAATGGTTAAAGCTGCTTACTCTTCTGGTAAGCCTGCACTTGGTGTAGGTGCCGGTAATACTCCTGCTATCATTGATGAATCAGCAGATGTAATACTTGCTGTTAACTCAATTATTCATTCTAAGACATTTGACAATGGTATGATATGTGCTTCTGAACAGTCTGTAATTGTTGACAAGAAGGTTTACAAGGCTGTTAAAGAAGAATTTGCATACAGAGGCTGCTACTTCCTTAATAAGAGCGAGACAGAAAAGGTAAGAAAGACTATTATTATCAACGGTGCCCTTAATGCGAAGATTGTTGGTCAGAAGGCTCACACTATCGCTGCTTTAGCAGGCGTTACTGTTCCTGAAGAAACTAAGATTCTTATCGGTGAGGTAACATCTGTAGACCTTTCAGAAGAATTTGCTCATGAAAAGTTATCACCTGTCCTTGCAATGTACAAGGCAGAGGATTTTGAAGATGCTCTTTCAAAAGCTGAACACCTGATTGCAGATGGTGGATTTGGTCATACATCATCTCTTTATATTAATGTTGAAACACAGGCAGACAAGATTGCTGAATTCTCTGAAAGAATGAAGACATGCCGCTGCCTTATCAATACACCTTCATCTCACGGTGGAATCGGTGACCTCTATAACTTTAAGATGGCTCCTTCTCTTACACTTGGATGTGGCTCATGGGGCGGCAACTCAGTATCTGAGAACGTTGGAGTAAAACATCTGCTTAATGTAAAGACTGTCGCTGAGAGGAGAGAGAATATGCTTTGGTTTAGAGCACCTGAGAAGGTTTACTTTAAGAAGGGCTGCTTACCTGTTGCCCTTGATGAACTTGGAACTGTAATGGGTAAGAAGAAAGCATTTATCGTTACTGACCAGTTCCTTTATAAGAATGGTTATACCAAATGTGTCACAGATAAGTTAGATTCTTTAGGAATCATGCATACTACTTTCTATAATGTAGCACCAGATCCAACACTTGCATGTGCTAAAGAAGGTACAGCAGCTATGAGACTTTTCGAACCTGATGTAATCATCGCAATCGGTGGTGGTTCTGCAATGGATGCTGCCAAGATCATGTGGGTTATGTATGAACATCCTGAGGCAGACTTCCTTGATATGGCTATGCGTTTCATGGATATCAGAAAGAGAATATACACGTTCCCTAAGATGGGCGAGAAAGCTTACTTTGTCGCTATCTCAACATCTTCTGGAACAGGTTCAGAGGTAACTCCATTTGCAGTTATTACTGATGAAACAACTGGTCAGAAATATCCACTTGCTGACTATGAATTACTTCCTAAGATGGCTATTATCGATGCTGACATGCATATGGATCAGCCTAAGGGACTTACAGCAGCTTCTGGTATTGATGCACTTACACATGCACTTGAAGCATACGCTTCCATTATGGCAACAGAATATACAGATGGTCTTGCATTACAGGCTATGAAGAATATATTTGAATATCTTCCAGCAGCTTATGAATTAGGTGCACATGATGCAGTTGCAAGAGAAAAGATGGCAACAGCTTCTACTATGGCTGGTATGGCTTTTGCTAATGCTTTCCTTGGAGTGTGCCACTCACTTGCACATAAACTGGGTGCATATCACCACCTTCCACACGGAATTGCTAATGCCCTTCTTATCACTGATGTAATGAGATTCAATGCTGCAGAGGTTCCAACAAAAATGGGAACATTCTCACAGTACCAGTATCCACATTGCAAAGCACGTTATGTTGAGTGTGCTGACTTCCTTGGAATTCAGGGTAAAGATGATGATGAGAAATTTGAAAATCTCATCAAGGCTATTGAAGAATTAAAGGCAAAGGTAGGAATTAAGAAAACTATTGCAGATTATGGTATTAAAGAGGAAGACTTCCTTGCAACTCTTGATGAGATGACAGAAGCTGCATTTGATGACCAGTGTACTGGTGCTAACCCAAGATATCCTCTTATGAGTGAAATGAAAGCCATGTACTTAAAGGCTTACTATGGTAAATAATCATCATTATTATTTTAAGAAAGGAAGACATGTCATATGAAAAAATATTTAGCAAAATCTAAGTTAAAATCAGTATATGTAGAGAATGGCAAAGCTACTAAGGTCTTTGCCAAGACCTACAACAAATCAGATGTTTTATATGAAGCTCTTAATACTTCTAGAGTTGAAGACGCAGGCGTTAATATTCCAAAGCTTTTAGAGGTTGCTGTTACTGACGGTAAATGGTCTATCACAAGTGAATATGTTGAAGGTCCTACTCTTACACAATTAATTGAAAAATACCCTGACAAGGCTGATGATTATATTAAGAAAATGGTTGAATACCAGATATCTTTCCAGAAGAAGTCTAACCCACTTCTTCTGGTATTAAAGGATAAAATGAACCGCCAGATTAACTCTATTGAAGAACTTGATAACAGCGTTAAGTATGAACTTCTTACAAGACTTAATTCCATGAAGAATCATACTAAGCTTTGTCACGGAGATTATTGTCCTGATAATATTATTGTAACTGCTGATGCCAAGGGAAATATCAAAGAAATCACAGCAGTTGACTGGGTACATGCAACACAGGGTAATGCATCTGCCGATATTGCAAATACATTTTTACTTCTAAAATTACAGTTTGGTGACAAGAGTGATATTCCTGAAAAATACATAAGTGCTTTCTGTGAATTAACTAACACAAAACGTTCATATGTTAATGAATGGCTCCCATTAGTTGCAGCAGCAAGACTTACTAAGAATAAAGAAGAAGAAAAAGAACTTCTCGAGCAGTGGATAAATGTTGTAGATTTCCAGTAAATGTTTTCCACATTCCTATTATTATAAGGTTTTCCACAGAGAAATGCCTGTATTAACAGTATTTCAGTGGATTTCCCACGATTTTAACACACTTATCCACAAATTTTGTGGATAACATTAAGAAAATGTGGATAAAACATATTCTTTTGATATGTTTTATCCACATTTTTAATTATATACAGTATTTCTATTACTTAATAATCCAATTACTTAACTGGTACTAATTCTGTCTTTCCACCCATGTACATACGGAGTGCTTCTGGAATAAGGACTCTGCCGTCTGCCTGAAGGTTGTTCTCAAGAAATGCGATAAGCATTCTTGGAGGTGCAACACATGTGTTGTTAAGAGTATGTGCAAAGTACTTGTTCTTGTCCTTACCCTGAACTCTTATCTTAAGTCTTCTTGCCTGAGCATCTCCTAAGTTAGAACATGAACCAACCTCGAAGTACTTCTTCTGTCTTGGTGACCATGCTTCAACATCAATAGACTTAACCTTAAGGTCAGCTAAATCTCCTGAACAGCACTCAAGTGTTCTTACTGGAATATCCATTGTTCTAAAGAAATCTACTGTATTCTGCCATAATTTATCAAACCACATCTTGCTTTCTTCTGGCTTGCATACAACAATCATTTCCTGCTTCTCGAACTGGTGGATTCTATATACACCTCTTTCCTCGATACCATGTGCACCCTTCTCCTTTCTAAAACATGGAGAATAGCTTGTAAGTGTCTTAGGAAGCTCTTCCTCAGGTGTAATTGTGTCAATAAACTTACCAATCATTGAATGTTCACTTGTTCCAATAAGGTAAAGATCTTCACCTTCTATCTTATACATCATGGCATCCATTTCATCAAAGCTCATAACACCGGTAACTACATTACTTCTTATCATATAAGGAGGAATACAGTATGTGAACCCTCTGTCAATCATGAAATCTCTTGCATATGAGATAATTGCTGAATGAAGTCTTGCAATATCTCCCATAAGGTAATAAAAACCATTACCAGCAACCTTACCAGCTGCATCCATATCGATTCCGTTGAATCTTTCCATAATATCTGTATGATATGGTACTTCAAAATCAGGAACTACAGGCTCACCAAACTTCTCAATTTCAACATTCTCGCTGTCATCTTTTCCGATTGGTACACTAGGATCAATGATGTTAGGAATAGTCATCATAATCTTATTAACCTTTTCATTAAGTTCCTTTTCTGAAGCTTCTAATTCAGCAAGCTTTGCTGCATCAGCACTTACCTGTGCCTTAACTGCCTCTGCTTCTTCCTTCTTTCCCTGTGCCATAAGAGCACCTATCTGCTTAGAAAGCTTGTTTCTGTTTGCTCTTAATTCATCGGCTTCTGTCTGTGTTGCACGAGCCTTGGCATCAAGCTCAATAACTTCATCTACAAGTGGAAGCTTTCTGTCCTGAAATTTATTCTTAATATTTTGTTTAACAATATCCGGGTTTTCTCTGACAAATTTTAAATCTAACATTACTCCTCATTTCTGTGTCCTATTATTGACACTATTTTATCAAATTTACCAAATGCTATTATGCACCTTTTTCATTATATTTTCAATTACATTTTGTCTTTCTGCATTAAATCGTTAATTTCTTTACTTAATTCTTCATCTCCCATACGTCCGGCCAGTGCCTGCTTAACAGCTTTCTCTTCTTCTTTACCAAGTTCAATATAAGACTTTCCATTAACTATTTCCTTAATATAAGCAAAACAGCCATCATTGCTGTGCATTACATTTACAACGTATCCATTGTCTTTCTTATCAAGCATACATAGTGCAAAGCTTAACTTTCCACCCATTTCATGGAATGCATCATACTTATTAACACCAACCTTCTGGAATGTAAGCTGCATTTTTTCATATATATCCTTAATTGCTTCTGTATTATCTTCACTTGTCTTCTGAAGATTGATAATGTCATCGGAATATTTTCTTACCATTTTCTCCATGCTCTTTCCATCAGAGCCTTCCATCATCATATCGTATTTTTTCATCATAGCACAAGCCTTACATATTGCAACAATTGCAAGAACTATTGCTACAATTGTTATTACAAGCAGACCTATAACTACATAAAGTGTATCCACTTTAAATAATCCAAATACATCTAACATATTTATTCCTTTCTTTTCCTTGTTTTAATATTGTATTAATATATGTATTATTCATTAACTTTCTTTAACATATCATATATTCTTTCAAGCTCTGCCTGTGAATAATACTGAATTTCTATCTTACCTTTGTTATTATTCTTATTTTTGATAATCACTTGTGTACCCATGATTTTTTTCAATTTTTCCTCAAAATCTCTGTACACAAAATCATTTTCTGGCTTTGCCTTTTCCACAGGTTTATCTAATTTATCAATATTTTTAACAAGCTTTTCAACATCACGCACATTAAGCTTTTCATCAAATATCTTCTGTGCAACCATGTATTGTTTTTCTTTATCTTCAATACTAATAATTGCCCTTGCATGGCCACTACTTAATTTGCCTTCAATTACCATTTCTTGAACTCTCTCATCGAGTTTTAATAATCTCAATGAGTTAGTAATTGCAGTTCTTGACTTAGCTACCTTTTCTGCAACTTCATCCTGTTTTAATCTATAATCTTTGATAAGCTGCTGGTAAGCAAGTGCTTCTTCAATAGGATTAAGGTCTTCTCTCTGGATGTTTTCAATAAGTGCTATTTCCATAACTTCCTGTGAAGAATAATCTTTAATTATTACAGGTACTTCTTTAACGCCTGCAAGTCTTGCCGCTCTGAAGCGTCTTTCACCAGCTATTATCTGATAATTCTTATCCATCTTTTGCACAAGAAGTGGCTGTAATACACCATACTGCTTTATTGACTCTGAAAGTTCAATAAGTGCATCCTCGTCAAATGCTTTTCTAGGCTGGTTCTTATTAGGCTCAATTTGTGAAATCTTAAGTTTAGTCTCTGCTGGAACTGGAACTTCCTTAACAACCTCTTTTACTACTTCCTTAACAACTACTTTCTGATCATTAGTATCTTCTTCCTGAAACAGATTACCAATGCCTTTTCCCAATCCTCTTGATTTACTTGTTTTAGTGCTCTTTGTTGGCATACTATTACAATCCTCCATTATATTTATTCTTCTCTTCCCATTACTTCTTCTGCTAATAATCTATAACTTTCTGCACCTGTAGATTTTGGATCATACAGATTTATTGGAAGTCCGTGGCTAGGTGCCTCTGCCAGACGGATATTTCTTGGTATTATTGTCTTATAGATATTCTGCTTAAGATTATCCTTAACATTCTCAACAACTTGTAATGAAAGATTAGTTCTTGAATCATACATTGTAAATACAACACCTTCCATCTCAAGATCCGGATTAAGTTTTTTCTTAACAAGATTAATTGTATGTATAAGCTGTGTTAATCCCTCCAATGCATAATACTCGCACTGAATTGGAACTAATACAGTATCCGCTGCTGTCATTGCATTAACAGTAAGCATACTAAGTGATGGCGGACAGTCCAAAATTATATAATCATATCTGTCTCTTATCTCTGATATACTCTCTTTTAATGTATATTCTCTATTTTCCACATCAATTAAATCAATCTCTGCACCTGCAAGGTTAACATTTGACGGCAAAATATCAAGATTTTCTATAACCTGTTCCTGAATTGCCTCTTTAATATCACATTCTCTTAATAAAACTTCATAAACTGTTTTCTCAATATCAGTCTTTGATAATCCAAACCCACTTGTTGTATTACCCTGTGGATCAATATCAATAATAAGTATCTTCTGTCCTGCTTCAGCCAGACATGCAGCAAGATTAATTGCAGTAGTTGTTTTACCAACTCCGCCTTTCTGATTTGCTATTGCTATTATTCTTCCCACATTACCCTCTTTTTCCATATAATACAATGTTTCACGTGAAACACTATCATATCATAATAGTTGTTGGTTGAATTTAATTCACCACATTATTTATTATATCACATATTATATAAATGTGTGATAATAATTTTTAATATTTATATATGTTTCACGTGAAACATATATAAAAAAGGCACACTCCATTGTTATATTCTAATTACCAATGAAATATGCCTGTATTTAATATTATTAAATTGTAATTCATTATTTATCTAATAATAATTATTTAATAGTTATTATACCATTTTTTATAGCAAATACTGCTGCCTGTGTTCTGTCAGACACTTCAATTTTTTTAAATATATTAGATATATGATTTTTTACTGTTCTTTCACTTATATTTAATGTTAAGGCAATCTCTTTATTAAATGCTCCAGATGCAATCATTTTAAGTACATCTATTTCTCTTTTAGTTAATTCTGATATTTTTTTCTTAACATTGCTCTTTTCTTCAAGATTAGCATTAAGTAAAGGCATCATATTGGGTTCAATATATTTATTACCAGAATATACTTTAAAGATTGCCTTTAAAAGAGTTTCAAAGCTTGACTCTTTTAATATGTATCCATCGCAACCAATTTCAAGAGCTTTCATCAAATAATCGATTTCATTATGTCTGGTCAACATTATAACCTTACATATCATTTTCTGTTCTTTAATAATTCTAAGAGTATCTATACCATTCATATCAGGCATATCTATATCTAATAAAACTATATTAGGCTTTGTTTTATTAACAAGGCTTATGCACTCATAACCATCTGCTGCTTCCCCGACAACATTAAATTCTGAAACATTTTCTAAAAGGCATCTTATTCCCTCTCTCACCATCCTATGGTCATCAGCTAATAAAATATTAACTGCCATATCTACCTCCTCTATATATCTTTCTTTACTTTTTCTATTAATCTTTCCATCAATATTATTGAATTATTAATTTCTAACTTAGATCTTGTAATATCTTTATCCATAATCTGTATAATAAATTTTTGTTTATTAATTAAAGATGTAATCTGTTCTATCAACTGATTATCTAAAGTATCTGAATTAATTGTTTCACGTGAAACATTGTCCTGTGTACTTTCATTTTTATCTATAGATTTTTGTGTAATACTTTCTTTATCAACCTTCAGTATATTTGTTAATTCTTCTATCTTTTCTACCAATATATCATGCTCGTCTCTAAGAATTGATAAATTACTATTTAGCTCTGACTTACTATTATCTAATGTTGATAATTTGATATTATCAGAAGTCTTTGAATAAGAAACTGAATGAAATATGTCTTCTGTCCAATCTTTTTCTTTATTGAGCTTTGAAAGGTTTTTACTGACAGTTTTAAATTCAATTTCGTAAGAGCGTATATTGTTCTCTACTTCATTTAATCTTATTTTATAATTATTCAGTTCATTTTCAACATATTTAGTACATAAATCAGACATTATAGCTCCTTTATAACAATAAGATATCATAACCTCTTAACCATTATATTATTTCTTATTTTTTATAATTATTAGTAATTATAAATATTTTTCTTATCATTTAATAACACCTTATATATATTAACAGATAAAGTACATTTTTTCTATCAATCTTAAAATACTTTAACATAAAATTACCATTGCCACACATTAAATAATGGAATATAATTGTTTTATCTATAAGTGCGTTAGAACATTTTCTTTCGAAATAACCAGGAGGAATCTATTATGAATAAATGGCAGAAAATAGGACTGGCAGTTGGTATGGGAGCTGCTGTTGTTACTACTACACACCTGATTAACAGCATAATATTCAAATCATCTACTGCTAATAATTATACAGGCAAAAGAATAAGAAGCAATTATCAGTGGAAGTTCGGCAATATCGCATATGTAACCGCCGGCTCAGGTTCTCCACTTTTACTTATACACGATCTTAATTCTTACAGTTCAAGCTACGAATGGGAACAGACTATTAACAGCTTTGCTAAGAATCATAAAGTATATGCTATTGATTTATTAGGATGTGGTCATTCTGATAAACCTAATCTTACTTATACGACTTTTATGTATACACAGCTTATTAATGATTTTGTAGTCAATGTTATCCATTCCAAGACTGATGTTGTTGCTACAGCAGGCTCAACACCAATTGTGATAATGGCTGCATTTAATAATCATGCACTGTTTAATAAGATTATTCTTGTTTCTCCTTTATCAGTTGAAGATGCTCTTAAAGGGCCTGATAACTTAAGTGGAATAAGAAGACACATTTTAAATGTGCCTGTTATCGGAACTACTGTGTACAACATTCTGTTTAACAAACCTTCTATTAGAAAGCTTCTTTCAAGAACTTTCAAGGATGGTAAAGTTTCTGCTGATTATATCAACGCATGCCATGAGAATGCACATCTTGGTGACGCAGCTGCTAAGTATCTATTCATCAGCACAGAATGTAATTTTACTACTGTTACTATCTCAAAGGCACTTTCTGAGCTTGATAACTGTATATACATGATTAACGGCATGCACAATAATAATGATGTTATTGATGAATATATCCACATCAATCCAGCAATTGAAAATGTTATGATTCAAGATGCCAAGAAGCTTCCACAGGTTGAACAGCCGGCTGAATTCGTAAGACAGGCTGAGATTTTTCTTAATTAGTTATCCAATATCAGACATTTTTATAATATCCAGATAATTAACAAAGCATATAAACAAAACCCATATTATCCACAATATGATTAATTGCTAATCATATAATGTGAATAATATGGGTTTTTTTTATAATAAATGTTCATAAACTATATTATATCTACGAGATTGGCTCTTTTGAAGGAAGTCCAGCCTTTCTTGGAAACTTTCCAGATGTAGGCTTAATCTTCTTGATATATACTAAAGAACGGTCAATATCAGTACCAGGAAGCTGGAATTTCTTCACTTCTTCTATTGTTCCGCCAAGAACACTGACTGCTTTCTTAGCATTTACTAATTCTTCATCAATATCTCCTGACTTATATGCCACGAAATATCCACCAACCTTTATGAATGGAAGGTTATATTCCACAAGAGTTGCTAAGTTAGCAACAGCTCTTGAAACACTTACATCAAAATGTTCTCTTAAGTCTTTATTTCTTCCACCATCCTCTGCTCTTGAATGAACTGTTTCTATTCCTGTAAGTCCTAGTTCTTCTATTACCTGATTAAGAAACTTTACTCTTTTATTAAGTGAGTCAAGCAGAACTACATTAAGCTGTGGATGTGCTATTTTTAACGGAAGCCCCGGAAAACCAGCACCTGTTCCAACATCAATAAGAGAAATTTCTTTCTTTTTATGTCCGATTTTTTCAATATCTAACACGAGACTGTCAACATAATGCTTTAAAAGAACTTCTTCGTAATCTGTAATTCCAGTAAGATTCATAAAGCTATTCCATTCAACCAGTAGCTTATAATACATATCAAACTGCTCGTACTGTCTGTCTGTAAGCTCAACACCTATAGAATTCAGATTGTTCTTAAATGTTTCATTTATCATACATTTCTCCTTATCAATGATTAATGCTTTCTTCTAAGAGACTCCAGGTAAACAAGAAGCACTGATATATCAGCAGGCGAAACACCTGATATTCTTGAAGCCTGTCCAATTGAACGAGGTCTGAATTTATCAAGCTTCTGCATAGCCTCTTTTCTTAATCCGCTTATTCCTAAGTAATCAAGGCTGTCTGGTATAAGCTTATTTTCAAGCTTTTTAAAATGTTCAACCTGTCTTAACTGTCTGTCTATATATCCCTCGTATTTCAGATTAATATTAACCTGCTCACATACATCCCAAGGTAATTGTGGTCTGTGCTTATCAATTGGAGCAAGAACATCATATGAAAGCTCCGGTCTTCTTATAAGTTCTGCAAGTGTAGCACCTGTTGTAAGCTCTGTACTTCCGTTATCTGTAAGTACCTTCTGTACTTCACTTCCTGTTCCTATATTAACTGACTTAACACGCTCAATTTCTTCATCTATAAGCTGAATCTTGCGGGAAAGGCGGTTCATTCTTTCTTCGCTTATAAGTCCGACTCTGTAACCATATTTGGTAAGTCTTATATCTGCATTGTCCTGTCTTAATATAAGTCTATACTCTGCACGACTTGTCATCATTCTGTAAGGCTCTGCTGTTTCCTTAGTTACAAGGTCATCTATAAGAACACCTATATAACTTTCTGAACGGTCAAGTATAAGTGGTTCTTCCTTCTTAACGAAAAGTGCCGCATTGATACCCGCAACAATTCCCTGTGCAGCAGCTTCCTCGTATCCTGAGCTTCCATTAAACTGTCCTCCTGAAAACAAACCTTCAATCTTCTTGAATTCAAGAGATGACTTTAACTGTACAGCGTTAATACAGTCATACTCAATAGCATAAGCATTTCTTACTATTCTTACATTTTCAAGACCAGGAACTGTTCTATACATTGCATACTGCACATCCTCAGGCATTGAACTGCTCATTCCACCAAGATACATTTCATTAGTATACAAGCCCTCTGGCTCAATGAATACCTGATGTCTGTCTTTGTCTGCAAATCTTACAACCTTATCCTCAATTGATGGACAGTATCTTGGGCCTGTTCCGTGGATATCTCCTGAATAAAGAGGTGAACGGTCAAGATTATCCATAATAATCTTGTGTGTCTCTTCATTAGTATATGTAAGCCAGCAGCTTACCTGATCTTTCTGTATGCTCTCAGGGTCTGTTTCAAATGAAAATGGCACAACTCTCTTATCACCGAACTGCTCTGTCATCTTAGAAAAATCCACTGACCTTTTATCAACTCTGGCAGGTGTACCTGTCTTGAATCTTCTCACTTCAATTCCATTATCAATAAGTGACTGTGTAAGATGATTGGCAGCCTGTAATCCGTTAGGACCTGTATGATAACTTACATCACCATATATACATCTTGCTTTAAGATATACTCCTGTACATAAAACAACTGCCTTAGCTATGTATTCTGCACCCGAAACAGTCTTTACACCGCCAATTTTTCCATCATTAACAATAATCTCTGAAACTTCAGCCTGTCTTATATGCAGATGTTCAGTATTCTCAAGCACATTTCTCATTCTTCTGCTGTAATCGGACTTATCAGCCTGTGCACGGAGTGAATGAACTGCAGGGCCTTTTGATGCATTTAACATCTTTGACTGTATAAATGTAGCATCAATATTCTTTCCCATCTCTCCACCAAGAGCATCTATTTCTCTTACAAGATGTCCCTTAGAACTTCCTCCTATATTAGGATTACAAGGCATCATTGCTATACTTTCAACGCTTACTGTAAATATAATTGTTTCAAGTCCCATTCTTGCAGCAGCAAGGGCAGCCTCACAGCCTGCGTGACCAGCACCTACTACTACAACATCATATTCTTCTCTAATATTAGGCATATTACTTCTCCTTATCAACCTGCATTACTTACCCATACAGAACTTTGAGAAAATTCTGTTGGCAAGGTCATCTTCAATCTCTTCTCCTATTATAAGACCAAGATTCTCATATGCAGCCATTAAATCAATAGTAAGGAAATCTTCACTTACCATGTTATCAATTCCATCAAGTACAAGCTTTAAACTGTTCTCAGCCTTCTTTAAAAGCTCTTTATGTCTTGTACTTGTAATATATACATCCTCATTAAACTTAACTTCACCGTTAAAGAACATATTCTTAACAGTTTCCTCAAGTTCTTCAATTCCTGTCTCCTGCTTTGCAGATATAGTAACTGTCTCACAATTCATTATTTTCTTAATATCTTCTGCTGTTGTAACCTGTGCAAGATCAGCTTTATTAAGTATTACAAGAACCTTCTTATCCTTGATAAGTTCCATAATCTCATAATCATTATCATCAAGTACTCTTGAAGAATCAACTACATATATTACAAGATCAGCGATTTCTGCAAGCTTCTTAGCCTTATTAACCCCAATGCTTTCAACAACATCATCAGTTTTTCTGATTCCTGCAGTATCAATAAGATTAAGAGTAATTCCAGACAGATTAATCATTTCTTCAAGAGTATCTCTCGTAGTTCCTTCTATATCAGTAACAATTGCTCTCTCTTCTCTTGCAAGTACATTAAGCAGGCTTGACTTTCCTGCATTAGTTTTCCCCAAAATGACTGTACGCACGCCATCATGCATGATTCTGCCATTATCGCATGTTTTTAACAAGTTATCCACATTATTAAGACAGTTTTCCACATCATTTTTAAGGTTATCTACATTAGCATCTATATCAAAATGTTCTGGATCATCAAGTGCAGCTTCAATAAATGCAACATTATTCAATATTATCTCTCTTATATTCTTAATCTTTTCAGATAACTTACCATCTAACTGATTAACAGATGATTTCAATGCGTAGTCATTCTTTGCATTAATAATATCAATAACAGCTTCTGCTTGTGAAAGATCAATTCTTCCATTAAGAAATGCTCTCTTTGTAAATTCACCAGGCTCTGCAAGCCTTGCACCAGCGTTAAGTACCGCCTCTAACACCTTCTTAGTAACAAGAATACCGCCATGACAGTCAATCTCAACAATATTCTCTCTTGTATAAGTGTTAGGAGCTTTCATTACAATTACAAGTGCTTCATCAATTTCATTATCATTATCACATATATTTCCAAAATGTACCGTATGACTCTTTACATTTGCAAGCTTAATATTCTTTTTTGACTTAAAAACTTTATCTCCAATAATAATTGCATCAGGACCGCTTATTCTTACAATACTTATTCCACCGCTTGACACTGTACTTGTAGATATAGCTGCTATTGTATCCTCCATTTCCATCCTCCATATAAAAAATGCTGTGATAATAATACCACAGCATTTAATAAAATCATATATCTAATTATCTGTTATATCTGTTATTATTCTCTCTTTCAAGATAAACAACAACATGTCTGAAAGGTTCTTCACCCTCACTTCTTGTAGAAACAAACTTATCTGCCTGAAGTGCTGAATGAATAATTCTTCTTTCATATGGGTTCATAGGCTCAAGTGAAACAGGTCTTCTGCTTCTCTTAACCTTGTATGCAATATTCTTAGCAAGAGACTCAAGAGTTTCTTTTCTTCTCTTTCTATAGTTCTCTGTATCTAATTTAACTCTTACATACTTCTCACTGTTCTTGTTAATTACAAGACTTGTAAGATACTGGATAGAATCAAGTGTCTGTCCTCTCTTACCGATAAGAACACCCATGTTATCTCCAGAAAGATCTACATTAACGCTGTTTTCTTCATCGTCAAATGTAATATCAGCCTTAACTTCCATGTTCATTGCGCCAAACATATTATTAAGGAATGTCTGTATATCCTTCTTAATAACTTCCTTCTGCTCAGCTGTAAATGGTTCTGCCTTAGGCTTTTCTTCAGCCTTAGGAGCTTCTTTAACTTCTGCATTCTTGTGGTTATCAGCAGGCTTATATTCTTTCTTAGATTCCGCCTTGAATTCCTTCTTAGGCTCTGCTTTCTTGAAATTATCTGCCTTCTTTTCGAATTTCTTCTCTGTATGAACATGTGCTTCAATGGACTTTTTAGGCTCTTCAGCCTTTACCTGTTCTACTACAGACTCTTCCTGCTTTTCTCTTGCCTTAATTTTAGCAGGCTTGGAATTAAATATTCCTAAAAATCCTGAATTACCTTTGTCTATAACTTCATAATCAAGCTTATCACTTGGAATACCAAGCTTAGTGCAGGCATTAGTTATAGCTTCTTCAACAGATTTTCCTGTAACTTCAATATATTCCATTACTTAACCCTCTCTATTTTCTTTTATCGTTGACCTCATTGTATCTTGATACCATACCAACCTTATCAGCAAGACTTCCCGGCTTAACAGCCTTACCATTTGCTGCTGCAGCTTCCCTTAATTTCTGAATTTTCTTATCATTAGCTTCCTTTTTCTCCTGAAGCTTCTTAGCTCTTTCAGAATTAGCAGAATTCTTATTATTATTTACATTCTTGGTACTTACAGAAGCTCCCTTAACGATAGTTTCTGCTGGAAGTCCCTTCTTAGCTCTTTTCTTATTACGCTTTTCAACATTCTTTTCTACAATCTTATCTGTTCCAATCTTATCATAATATCTGTTAATAAAGATAGTCTGGATTGTCTGTATAACAGCAGTTGCAATCCAGTAAACACCAAGACCTGAAGGAAGACTTATTGCAAGAAATGCTGACATAAGTGGCATGAAATAAGTCATCATCTTCATAGATGCTGCTGCTGGATTATCACTGTCAGGCTGCTCCATGCCAGCCTGTGAAACCTTAACAGATATAAACTGTGTAACACCTGCAAGAATTGGAATTAATATAGCTATATGAAGACCAAAACCTGGATTCTGAGACATGTTAACGCCTAAGAAAGTATTCATATGGTTAATCTTATCAAGATTCTGTGTAATCATATCAGAAAATGCTGGAAATGCTTCTTTTAACTTAGTCCACTGGTCTCCAGTGAATGAATTAAGTGTTGTTACAGCTGTGCTTGTATTGCTCCAGTCAACAGTCTTTCCGTATATCTCATTAAGAGTATCAGCATATCCTGAAACAGATGAGATACCATCAGCACCATTAAGTCCAAGTATATTAAGGAAAAGTACCTTAATCTGTGAAATATAAAGTGGTATCTGCTGGAATACTCTGTAAAGTGCAAAAAGAATAGGCATCTGGATAAGAAGCTGCACACAGCTTCCCCACTGTGAAACACCATATTTTTCATAAACAGCCTTAGTTTCTGCCTGCATCTTCTGCATAGCTACTGTATCACTGTTCTTTCCCTTATACTTCTCCTGAATAGCCTTTATCTCCGGGTTCATAACTGACTGTAACTTAGTCATCTTCTGCTGCTTAATCTGTAATGGAAGCATTAACATTTTAACAAGCAGAGTAAAAATAATGATTGCTATTGCAATATTACCAATTCCTATTGCATTAAGACCCTTGAAAAGGATGTCTAAAATGTAACCAAGTAACTGTGCAATTGGCTTAATAATACTCAAATTGTCACCTCCGCATAATATAGCACTATCCAAATATTCAGTTGTTTATTGCTTTTTTCGTTTCCCATATCTGCCTACCGGCACAGGATCAAAGCCATAAGCGTTCTTATTAAATGGATTGCACCTTAATATTCTTTTAAGTGCCAACCATCCACCTAAGAAAACTCCATACATTTCAATAGCTTCAATCGCATATTGCGAACATGTTGGAATAAAGCTGCAGTATTTTCCTCCTTTGTAAGGAGATATTGCGAGCTGATATAATCTTATCATCTTAAGAACTATGAACTTACCCGCATTCTTTAACTTAATCTTTATATCCTTCATATTAACCGCCTGTTTAATCCTGCTTATAAAGCTTATGAAGTTTCAATAAATGAATCATTGATTCCTTAGTTTCGAAAAAACCCTTATCTTTCAAACCGGCCCTGGCTACGACAACATAATCATATCCATCGGGTATACATTCTGTACTAAGGCGGAATGCCTCTCGTATCAGTCTTGCCAGTCTGTGTCGGACAATACTATTCCCGACCTTCTTACTCACAGATACACCTAATCTTTTAGTATCCGTTCCATTCTCAGAAATATACATTATAAGATTCTTGTTAGCAAAAGACTTCTTATTATTGTACACCTTTTTAAATTCCTGATTACTTCTTAATGTTTCAAAATCCTTATATTTCATATCATTCACCATTCTTATTAATTAAAATGTTACTTAAATTCAATATTAATATAATCTGAAAAAAGCAGATGAGAAACTCCCATCTGCCAACAAAATCAAGAAAATATTAATTAAGCTGAAAGTTTCTTTCTACCCTTAGCTCTTCTTGCTGATAAAACTTTTCTTCCACCTGCAGTACTCATTCTTGATCTGAATCCATGAACCTTAGATCTCTGTCTGTTCTTTGGCTGAAATGTCATCTTCATAGTCTATGCACCTCCTTCATTACCATTGTAGTTTATTATGGTAAGAATATTTTCATATAAAAAATTTCAAAACACAGAACTGATTATATTGTGTAAACATTATAAAGTCAAGAAAAACTTGATATTTACTGCATATATTTTTAAGTATACTAATTATATAAAAATGACTTTCAACAGGTTTTTCACAATACATTAATCCGCATAAACAGGACATTTCTTGTAATTTTTAGTAAGAATATAAAAGAGTTTTCCACAAAATGTTGATAATTTGTGGAAAACTCTTTATAATTATGTTAGTTATTAACGATATTTTTGAAAAAGTGCCTATTTTCGACCTTTTTCGCGTTTATAATATTATCCACACTGATGTTAATACATTTCTTTCCAGATAATTATCCACAAGGCTTAATCTGCCCAAATATTGAAAAAATTTTATAAATGATATATTATATAAGGGAATGTATTTTTATGATTAGACAGGCGAATTAACAAGCCAGAAAGGCCTAAATTTTATGGATGAATTACAGACATTGATTGATAAATGGGATTTAATTCTCTCTACTTTTAAAGAAGAACATGAAATTATTGATGTTTCTTTTAAAACATGGATTAAACCCCTCAAAATATATAAGCTTGATGGTGATGTTTTAACTCTTACTTTCTCATCTTTAGATGATGACTCTTCTGCTGATGAAAGAAGTATTATATACGTTGAAAAGAGATATCTTAAACACCTCACATGTACAATCTGTGAAGTAATGAATAAAGAATACTCAGTAATAATCATGTCTTCTGCTGAGAAAAAAGAAGATGAATTAAAGAAAAAGACATCATCTGTTTCTACTACTAATAACATTGCTACACAAAATCTTAATCCTAATTACACATTTGACACATTTGTAATAGGTACTAATAATAACCTGGCCCACGCTGCATCTTTAGCGGTTGCCGAAACACCTGGACAGATATATAACCCTTTATTCATATACGGAGGTGCCGGACTTGGTAAGACTCATCTTATGCAGGCAATTGCACATTTTATTATTGCGAGTGACCCATCTAAGAAGGTTTTATATGTAACTTCGGAGACTTTTACTAACGAGCTTATCGAATCGGTTAAGACTAATAAAAACACTGAATTCAGAAATAAATACCGTAACATTGACGTTCTTCTTATTGATGATATTCAATTTATAATAGGAAAGGTTTCTACTCAGGAAGAATTCTTCAATACTTTCAACGACCTTTATATGCTTGGAAAACAGATTGTTATATCTTCTGATAGACCACCTAAAGAAATGGAAACTCTGCCAGACAGATTAAGAACACGTTTTGAAAGCGGACTTCCGGTAGATATCCAGATTCCTACATATGAAACTAAGATGGCTATTATTAATAAGAAGTCTGAGGCTTTAGGAATTGATTTTCCTTATGAAGTTAAAGATTATGTTGCAACTAATATTACTTCAAGTATCAGGGAGCTTGAAGGAGCGCTTACCAAACTTTCAGCTTATTCTAAGCTTTCACACACACCTCTTACTGCAGAGTTTGCTGAGAACACACTTAAGGATCTTATATCTCCTTACTCTAAGAAAGAGATTACACCTGAATTAATTATTGATGTGGTTGCTGAACATTTCCATATCAAGCCTGAAGATATAATATCTCATAAACGAAGTGCTGACATAGCATTTCCACGACATATAGCTATGTATCTGTGCAGACAGATGACACAGACTCCTCTTGAAGCTATTGGTAAAGCCTTAGGAGGAAGAGATCATTCTACTATATTATATGGTTCAGAAAAGATTGCCAAAGAAACAGCTACTAACGAAACGACCAAGAGTACTATTGATATATTAATAAAGAAGCTTAATCCATCCTGAAAGTTATCCACAATGGACTTAGGATATTTTGTTAATTAATTGTTATTTTTTTGTTGAATGTTCTTTATAACTTTTTGTGGGAACATTTTTATTTTAATCCTTCATTAATTTTTCACTGTGAATTAACACCTTAATTTATGTTTTCTAACATGGTTATCATTGATGCTAATCCAGTATTTATAAGGCATTGCATGATTTTTAACATTTTAACAACCCCTAAGACTACGGCTACGACATTAATATATTTATATATATTTCTTCTCCACTACTATTTTCTTGAAAGGAAGTTATCAACATGAAATTAGTTTTTACTAAATCAAACTTAAACAAAGCTGTAGGTATCGTAATGAAAGCTGTACCTACAAGAACTACTATGAATATTCTTGAATGTATTCTTATTGATGCTACTACTAACGAAATCAAGTTCACAGGTAACGATATGGAACTTGGAATCGAAACTATAGTAGAAGGTGAGATTATAGAAAAGGGTAAAGTTGCCATTGACGCTAAGCTTTTCTCTGAAATCGTAAGAAAGCTTCCCGATAATGATATTACTTTATCTACTGACTCCAATAATAATGCTCTTATTACATGCGAAAAGAGTAAGTTCAATATTGCCGGAAAGTCTGGAGATGATTTCTCTTACCTTCCAGCTATTATTAAAGACAAAATGATAACACTTTCACAGTTCCAGTTAAAGGAAGTTATCAACCAGACAATTTTCTCTATCGCTATTAACGATAATAACAAGATGATGACAGGTGAGCTTTTTGAGATAAGCGAAGGTACACTTAAGGTTGTTGGTCTTGACGGACATAGAATTGCTATCCGTAATATTAAGCTTGAAGGAAGAGCTGATGATGTAAGAGTAGTTATTCCTGGTAAAACTCTTCAGGAGATAAGCAAGATTCTTAATGCTGATGCAGAAAGTCTTGTTAATATATATTTTACTAACAATCATGTTTTATTTGAATTTGATCAGACACATGTTGTTTCCAGACTTATTGAAGGTGATTACTTCAAGATTAATCAGATGCTTTCTAATGATTATGAAACAAAAGTATCTATTAATAAAAAAGAATTTCTTGACTCTATCGACAGAGCTAATCTTCTCATAAGGGAAGGAGACAAGAAGCCAATTATTATTAATATACAGAATGGCTTATTACAGGTAAATGTTAATTCTGCAATTGGAGCCCTTAACGA
>PPYE01584801.1_pt1 | contig 59860 bp, 44 predicted proteins | sample 1559881 | NCBI WGS metagenome assembly PPYE01 (sample SAMN08240022, study PRJNA423297) | Human gut metagenome, whole genome shotgun sequencing project.
TAAAAAACACCATATAGATTTTTTGTACGCCGCCGCCCGCCATCGAGCAGAGTTTTACACCTAATTGGGGATAAAACAGTTAATGTCGGGAGGCGGAATCATCATTGTGGCACAGACGGTAATTCCACAGCTTTCCACCCTGTTTTCCTAAGAGATGGAGCCTTAAATGGGCGGGATCATAGAAAAAATAACAGAGTTCATAAAGGAAATGCTTCAGAGCTGGGTATTATCCAATCTTGGCACCATGTTTAATGATGTCAATGACAAGGTGGGAACCATTGCCGGAGAAGTCAGTAAAACGCCCAGTAACTGGAATGCAGGGGTGTTTGGCATGGTAAAAAACCTGTCTGAAAATGTCATCATACCGATTGCTGGAATGATCATCAGTTTTGTGCTGATCTATGAACTGATAACCATGGTGATGGATAAAAACAATATGCACGATTTTGATACGAGCCTGTTTTTCCGTTTCCTGTTAAAAGCCTGCATTGCCGTTATGCTGCTGTCCAGTACATTTGACATTGCCATGGCAGTATTTGATGTGGGAAATCATGTGGTATCGGAAACAGTAGGGACAATTTCAGGGTCAACCAGCCTGGATGTCCAGGAAACGCTGATCACCATGTTCAATGACCAGATAGAAACCATGGAAATCGGGGAGCTGATCGGACTTGGACTGGAAACAATGGTGCTTAGTCTGTGTATGAAAATCATGTCGGTTCTGATTACCGTCATTCTTTATGGCCGCATGATTGAAATTTACCTTTATGTCTCTGTTGCGCCGATCCCGGCGGCTACTGTTACAAACCGGGAATGGGGAAATATTGGAACCAATTATTTAAAAGGATTGATTGCGCTGACATTCCAGGGATTTTTTATCATGGTGTGCGTGGCCATTTATGCAGTTTTAGTGGCGGGGGTCAGCGTAGCGGATAATCTCCATACCGCACTCTGGTCCGTGGCTGCCTACACCGTTATTTTATGCTTCAGCCTTTTTAAAACTGGTTCCTTATCAAAGTCAATATTTCATGCACATTAAGAAGGCTATGGGCCTGCAAACGTCTGTCAGGCCCATCCGTATATTTGTGGAAAGGAGAGGCAGATGGCAATATCCGTACCAGTGCCAAAAGATTTGAATGGGATCAAAACCAAGGTCGCTTTGAATCTGACTAAACGGCAGATAATCTGTTTTAGTGGAGCGGCGGTGACAGGGATCCCGGTCTATTTTTGCTTAAAGAAATTGATCGGAACCCAGACCGCTGCCTTGTTCATGGTTGCAGTCATGCTCCCGTTTTTCTTTTTGGCCATGTATGAGCGGAACGGGTTTCCGGCGGAGAAAATTTTGTATTTTTATGTGAGACAGAAATTCCTTTTGCCTGGGATCCGGCCCTATCAGTCAGAAAATATCCATAAACTTCTGCAGGAACAGGAGCAGATGGAGAAGGAGGTGGAAAAACTTGAACAAAAAGCAAGAAGGAAAGATCGGAATCCTGGAGAAGATCAGGGGCATATTTCCCTATTCCAATCTCACCAGAGAAGAAAGAAAATGCCTGGCAGATGACAAAAGGAAACTTTCCGGGAAAGGAAGCAAACGGCCCACTACAGCCCAGAAAACCATTTCCTTTGAGAAAATGTATCAGGATGGGATCTGCCTGGTGAAGCCGGGATTTTATACCAAAATGGTGGAGTTCTTTGATATCAACTATGACTTGCTGGAAGATGAAGATAAGTATGAGATTTTAGAGGATTACAGCAAATTTATCAATTACTTTGATCCTTCGATTCCCTTTGAAATTTTTCTGTTCAACCGGCAGGTAAATGAACAAATGCTTGCAGAACAGTTTCAGATCCCGGCGCAGGAAGATGCGTTTAATGAAATCCGTGAGGAATATACCCATATGCTGCAGAAACAGGCGGCAAAGGGAAACAATGGAATTATAAAATCCAAGTATGTGATCTTTGGTGTCCATGCAAATGGACTGAAAGAAGCCAGGAGCAAATTAAATAATATCGGAACGGATGTAGTAAAAAACCTGAATCTGATGGGCACAAATGCAAAAGTGCTGGATGGAAAGGAACGGTTAAGAGTCCTGTATGAATACTTCAATCAGGGCGAAATGGAACCGTTCCGTTTTTCGTTTCAGGAGCTTTCGGAATCAGGAAAGTCGGTAAAAGATTATATTGCCCCACCGGGATTTGATTTCCGGTATCCCAGCCGCTTCCAGTCCGGCAGTATGTACGGCAGTGTTCATTACCTGGATATGATCGCCCCCAAGTGTGATGACGAGCTGATCAAACGGCTTTTGGATATTGATGATAACCTGACGATCACCATGCATATGCAGACGGTAGATCCGGTAAAAGCCATTAAACGTATTAAGAATGCCCTCAGCAACATCCAGAAAATGAAAATAGAGGAGCAGAAAAAAGCAGTACGCAGTGGATATGATATGGATATTCTTCCTACGGACATTGTGACCTATGAGAAAAATACCCTGAAGCTTCTGGATGATCTGAACATCAGCAACCAGAAACTCATTGAAATTACATTTCTGATCACCTGTTATGGAAGAACCAAAAAAGATCTGGAAAACATTACACAGCGGGTGTCCGGTATGATTCAGCAGGCCAACAGCAATCTTCGGGTTTTACAGTATCTGCAGGAGCAGGGCCTTATGGCCTCAGCGCCCATTGGATGTAACGAGACAGGAATTATGCGGAATTTAACAACCAAATGTGCGGCGGTGTTGGTTCCTTTCTGCACCCAGGAATTATTTATGCCGGCTCCGGCCGTTTATTACGGGTTGAATGCCTTAAGCAATAACATGATCATGGCAGACCGGAAGCAGCTCAGAACACCAAATGGGATTATCCTTGGAACACCGGGAAGCGGAAAGTCTTTCAGTGCAAAAAGAGAAATTTTGTCCTGTTTTCTGGTTACAAGAGATGACATTATGATCTGTGATCCGGAGGGGGAATACTTTCCGCTGGTACAGGCATTGAGTGGTCAGGTGGTGCGCCTTGCAACAGATTCCAGGGATTTTCTAAATCCCATGGATATTCAGCTTTCCCATAAGGGAGATAAGGAAGCGTTGAAGTTAAAGAGCGATTTTCTGATTACTCTCTGCGATCATATTGCCGGAGGGAAAGAGGGACTGGGGAATGATGAAAAAGGGATTATTGATGAATGTATCCGCCACATTTATGACCACTATTTTCAGAATCCGAAACCGGAAAATATGCCTATTCTGGGTGATTTATATGAAGCATTGCTGCGGTACGATCCCAGGAATATTGAAAAAGAACTGGCAAGAGAAGCGAAAGCCAAGGCTGTGCGGATCGCTAACAGTCTGGTGCTGTATGTGAATGGTTCCCAGAACTATTTTAATAACCGCACCAATGTGGACAGTCATAACCGGGTTCTGTGCTTTGATATCCGTGATCTTGGTAAACAGCTGAAAGAACTGGGAATGCTGATCGTCCAGGATGCTGTATGGAACCGGGTATCCAGAAACCGGGAGCGGAAGGTAGCAACCAGGTATTACTGTGATGAATTTCATCTGCTCCTGAAAGAAAAACAGACAGCGGTGTACTCTGTGGAGATCTGGAAGCGTTTCCGGAAATGGGGAGGAATCCCCACGGGTCTGACCCAGAATGTAGGGGACTTCCTGCGTTCCGAAGAAATTGAAGGAATCCTTGGAAACTCTGATTTTGTGTATTTGCTGAACCAGAACGCAAAAGACCAGGCAATTCTTGCAGATAAACTGGGACTTTCCGAGAAGCAGCTGGCCCATGTGACCAATTCCGAACAGGGAAGCGGTCTGATCCTTTTTGATAATGTGGTGATCCCGTTTGTAGACCAGTATCCGAAAGACACAAAGACCTATGCAATTATGACCACGAAGCCGGAAGAAACGCAGAATGGAGAGTCCTAAATGAAAATGGATAAAAAGAGAAAGCGCCGGATGATCTGGAAATTTCGAAAACGAAAGCAGAAAGAAAAAACGGCAGCATATCAGGCCAGAGATGGAGATTCACAGAGAAAAGAAGAACCAGAACCACAGCAGGCAAGTGGTAAAACTGTCAAAGAAAAGGCTGATTCTGTTGCGGAAAAACGGGAAAAAAAGCGTGAACAGGCAAAACAAAGGATTTACAGGCAGAAACAGAAGCTGAAGAATACTCCGGAACATAAAGTTTCCCAGGCGGCAGTCCGCCGGATCCGCCAGGAGGGAACCATCTTTCTTCATCGTAAAGTTTCAGAGGCGGAACAGGAGAATGCTGCTGTTGAGGGGGCACATAAAACAGAGCAGAGAGTGGGAGAAGCCTATTCTTTTGTAAAACACCGCTATGGAGGAAGAAAAGCCCGGAAGCAGAAGAAACTGGCAAAGCAGGAAAAGAAACTGGAGCAGAAAGAGGTTCAGTTTCAGTATGAAAAGTTCTTAAAAGAGCATCCGGAAATGAATCAGCATCATTTGCAGAAGCAGTTTCAGAAATGGAAGATCAAGCGGGAATACCAGAAAGCCAGAAAACATGCAGCGGCTTCCAAGGAAGCGCAAGAAGCGGTGGGGAAAGCTGGAAGCACATTAATGGATCTGGTGAAGAAAAGCCAGGAAATGCTTCAAAAGCATATGTCTCTTGTGGCAGGCATGGGCATGGCAGGTTTGTTGGTCATGGTCATTATGGTGGCAGTTTCTTCCTGTGGTGCGCTGTTTGCAGATACCCAGTCCATGGTCCTGGCAGCAAGCTATCTTAGTAATCCGAAAGAAATTGATGAGGCAGAACTGCACTTTACCCAGTTGGAGAGCGAACTGCAGGACCGGATCGACCACATCGAAAATGCGTATCCAGGTTATGACGAGTATACATACAATCTGGATGAAATCGGTCACAATCCCTTTACGCTGATTAACTATTTATCAGCCGTCCATATAGAGTTTACGGCTGCCGGTGTAGAACAGGAAATACAGGAACTATTTCAGCAGATGTATACGCTGACGTTGACCGAAGAGGTGGAAACCAGAGGCGGTGGAGGAGACGATGAGGAAGAATATGAGGTGGTCATATTAAGAGTTACCCTTACCACAAAACCACTGGTGCAGCTTGTAGAAAACCGGATGAACACAGAACAACTGGAACTATATGAGCTGTACCGGACAACGGGAGGACTTTTACAGGAGTTTTCTTCTCCGCTAAATCTGGACTGGTACGGTTATGTATCCAGCTATTACGGATATCGCAAGAATCCGTCATCGGGACATCAGGAATATCACAGAGGAATTGATATTGCCGTTCCGGTGGGCACAGAAGTATACGCAGCACACGATGGTATTGTTCAGGCCGCGGCCTATGACAGCCACTATGGAAATTATGTGGCTCTTGAACACAATGGATATTTGACAAAATACGCCCATATGAACAGGCTGGACGTATCTGCAGGCCAGACTGTGAAGAAAGGGGATCAGATTGGTGTTACCGGCAACAGCGGAAGCAGTCTAGGAAGCCAGCTCCACCTGGAATGTCTGTATCAGGGAGAATATTATAACCCGATTTTCTATTTTGAAGTGGGAGAAGGAACCCTTTACGGAGAAGGAGCAACAGGGTCAGGAGGCGGTGCTGCAGGAAATGTTACTCCGCCGGAATCTTACGACGATGCTTCTGTGGAAGCGCTGATCCGGGAAGCAGAAAAATATCTGGGATATCCCTATGTGTGGGGCGGTTCTACTCCGGACACCAGTTTTGACTGCTCAGGATTTGTGTGTTGGACCTTTACGGCCAGTGGCGTACATAACCTTCCACGTACAACCGCACAGGGAATTTATAATCAGTGTGTGCCGGTATCTCCGTCCCAGGCCAAAGCCGGAGACATTATCTTTTTTACAGGTACTTACAATTCCGCAGGACCGGTCAGCCATGTGGGAATTTACTGCAGTGACGGGGTCATGATCCATTGCGGGGATCCGATCCGCTATGCCAACATCAATACGCCCTACTGGCAGAAACACTTTTATAGTTTTGGAAGATTACATTAAGGAGGGAATGGATGAAAGAAAACCGAATTGACAGGGAATTGGAGAGGGTCCGGGCACAGATTAAGACGCTCCAGGAAAAAGAAAAATCCCTGCTGGAACAGAAGGAGGCAGCCCAGATGGCAAGAACCATGAAAACCATTGAGCGCAGCCGGATCCCGCTTCCGGACATTATTGCCATGATCGAGGCCAGGGAAGCGGAAAACCGTAAAATTTTGAAAGGGAGGGAGACGCAGCATGAAGAAGAACCGGTACTTCGTTAGAATGATCAGAGTTATGGCGATGATGTTAGCATTATTTACGGGAGCAGGAGGGGCCTGGTGTACTCCGGCTGGAATGTTGACAGCATACGCAAAGGGAATGGAAAAGCCAACCTTAAATGCAGCGGTCAGCGATGGTGTGATTTCCATTCAGGCCCAGTCTGGTGATTCCGCGATTCAGAAGATTATGGTAAATGGTTATGAATTTGATGATGTCTGGAATGGAACCTTAAATATCCGTCTCCAGCAGTTTGATGCCAGCTACCCGGAATTTTCGATCCAGGCTGCCGATCAGGATGGAAATTGGTCAGAAACTTATAAGGTGACCAACCCGTATTATAAAGATCCGGAGCAGAAGGAGGATGGAAACGGTGACTCTGGAACAGAGCTTCCAGTCAGTGCGGTGCCTACGGATCCGGGTTCTGCAACGGCTAAAGTGACAGAATACGAAAACAATGGCCAGGGAAAAGAGTTTTATACCATTCAGACGGCCTCCGAAAAGACCTTTTATCTGATCGTGGATCGGGATGGAGAGAATGAAAATGTTTATTTTCTCACAGAGATCAGTGAAAACGATCTGTTAAATGCCACTTCTGGAAACAGCGAAACACTTCCGAAAAATTCGGCAGCCTTAGAGTCTGCAATCCCAATATCGGATGGGATAGGTTCAAATTATCCGTCCAATGACACAGAAAAAACGGAAGAAAACCTGGCAGAAGAACCGGCAGAGCCGGAAAAAGAAACATCAGAGAAACCGGTGCAGCCAGTGATCGGATATCTTGTTATGGGGGCTGCCGCACTGGTAGCCGTGGGAGCCGGATACTATCTGAAAGTAGTACGGAAGAAAAAGGAAGAATTCCTGGATGAAGATGAGGACGATGAAGAGGAAGAATTATATGAGGAAGAAAACGAAGATTTAGAAGATGATTTTTTCCGGGAAAATGACACAGATACCGCAGATGATGGAGAGAAGGAAAAAGGGGAGAAAAAAGAAGAGGATGAATAAACATAAGCTGGTAATTGCAGAAAAACCAAGTGTGGCCAGAGCCATTGCTGCAGTGATCGGAGCAGATCAGAAAAGGGATGGTTATCTGGAGGGCGGAGGCTATCTGGTAAGCTGGTGTGTGGGCCATCTGGTAGAACTGGCGGCACCGGAAAAGTATGAAACCAAGTATGAAAAGTGGCGGTATGAAGACCTTCCGATTCTGCCCGATCCATGGAAATATGAAGTAAAAGCAGGCGTAAAAGATCAGTATCAGGTGTTAAAAAAGCTGATGCAGGATGAGCGGGTGGAAAGCCTTATATGCGCAACGGACGCAGGAAGGGAAGGCGAACTGATCTTTCGGCTGGTTTATCAGATGGCGGGCTGTAAAAAGCCATTTGAACGGCTCTGGATTTCCTCTATGGAGGAAGAGGCCATTCAGGAAGGATTTGATAATCTCAGACCGGGATATGAGTATGATCGGCTGTATGAAAGCGCCCTGTGCAGGCAGGAGGCAGACTGGCTGGTTGGAATGAACGGAACCAGACTGTTTACGGTTTTGTATGCAGGAAAGACGCTGAAAGTAGGGCGCGTGCAGACACCTACGCTGGCTATGCTGGCAGAGCGGGAAATGCAGATCGCTGATTTCAAAAAAGAGCCCTATTACCGGGTGCGGATCCAGACAGACGGAATGGAGGCATATTCAGAAAAACTGGCAAATAAAGGAACGGCTGAAAGCATACAGAAAATCTGCCAGAATGCCCAGACACAGGTGATGGACATTCAGAGAGAAGAAAAAACGATTTCTCCGCCGAAACTTTATGATCTCACAACACTGCAGAGAGATGCCAACCGTTTGTTTGGCTATACAGCAAAACAGACCCTGGATTATGTCCAGAGCCTTTATGAAAAAAAGCTGGTTACTTATCCGAGAACTGACAGTCAGTATCTTTCGGATGATATGGCAGATACGGCAGCCGCTATGATCGACCATATTTTCCAGTCCGGGTTGGCTGTGCGAAAGGAAGAAACAGTGTGGAATACAGGGAGACTGTTAAACAGTAAAAAGGTTACTGACCACCATGCTATTATACCAACTGCAGAGATTGTAAAAGGTAAGGTGCTTCAGCTTCCAAAAGCGGAAAATACAGTGCTGACATTGATTGCCAGCCGTTTTTTGTGCGCAGCGGGGGAAGAGCAGGAGCAGGAACGGATCCGGGTGAACATGGATTGCTCCGGACATTCCTTTGAAGCGAATGGAAAAATCATTCGTAAATGTGGATGGAAGCAGTATGAACTCAAAGCGGGCGATACATCGGAAAAGGCGGATCAGGAAGAAGAAATCGATCTGCCGTCTCTCGTTCCGGGACAGGTTTTAAAGGTGATTCAGGCTGAGGTGAAAGAAGCATTTACCCAGCCGCCCAAGCATTTTACGGAAGACAGCCTTCTTTCTGCCATGGAGCGGGCCGGCGCAGATGAGATGGATCAGAACGTAGAGCGAAAAGGATTGGGAACACCGGCTACAAGGGCAGATATCATTGAAAAGCTGGTCAAAGATGGATTTGTTATCAGAAAGAAAAAGCAGCTCATTCCAACCGAAGACGGAATGAAGCTGATTACCGTACTTCCGGAACAGGTAAAGTCTCCGAAGCTGACTGCAGACTGGGAAAACCGTCTGGTGCTGGTAGCAAAGGGAAAATTGTCCAGAGAGATGTTTATGGGTGAGATCGAAGCCATGGTGAGAAATCTGGTAGAAACGTATCATGAGGTTGGAGGAGAGAAGAAAGATCTGTTTCGGAAAAACAGCGAAGAGCTGGGATACTGCCCGGTCTGCAGAAAGCCTGTAGTGAAAGGCAAATATGGAATTTACTGCAGCGGAAAATGTGGAATGAATGTGGGACGGGCCATGGGTAAGGAACTTTCCGAGGAGCAGGTGAAGAAACTGCTGGAAGGAAAGAAAATTCTGGTAAAAGGACTGAAAAATAAAGCAGGAAGCTTGTATGATGCGTATCTGATCCCAGTGGGGACAGTTCCCTATTCTTATGTGAAGGACAACAAAACAATTCAGGGCTTTCAATATCAGTTTCAAATGAAATTTCCGGAAAAAAAGAAGAAATCAGGAAAAGAAAAGGAGACAACAGAATGAAAAAATCAGACGTAGAACATAAAGAAAATCTTTCAAAAACAGCCCTTCGGCGTTATCAGACATATAAGGAATTATTTTTAAAACAGAAGGACACAGCAGATGATCAGAATAGAAAGGGGAAATAACCGGTATGGAAGAGAAGAAATATTTCAATCCATTAGAGGGGGAGCTGGTAAAAGATAAAATTGTATGCCGCCTGATAAATGAGGAAGCCAACAGGGCCTATCTGCAGGACAAGCCGTACACACAGGTGGAAGACCTGGCAGTGGTATATTCTGTGCTGATCCGGGAGACAGAAGGTGAACGCGTCAGATTTGCCATTACAAATTCCTTTATGGAACAGCTGGGACTCAGTCTGGAAGAATTGCACCGTCAGGCAATTTCCAATATGGAAACCAGGCAGTCCTATGTATTAAAAAGCATGGATGAGATTGTGGAAGAACTGATATTTGGAGGCAGTATTGACCGGGATGATCTGGATCCAGAAAATATCGCTATGCTTAGGGGATTTGAAAAGCCGGAACCGGAAACCGAAATACCGTTATATGTGCTTACCAATGAACACAGGTGCGAGGGTGCGGCCATGATTTTAAGCGATTCCATTTGTCAGGAGATTGCCAGCTGGATGGGAGATTTCTATGTTCTTCCTTCCTCAATCCATGAGACGATTTTAATACCGAAAGAAATCAGCAGTGATTACAGAGGACTCAGTTCTATGGTTCAGGAAGTGAATGAGTCAGCGGTAGAACCGGGAGACAGATTATCCGATCATGTATACGAGTATGATTCCAAAACACACGAACTGTCCCGGTGTGACTGGAAGGAAGAACGTGAACGGGGCAAAATGGAAAAACGGTCTTTGAAAGAAAAGCTGGCAGAAGGGAAAGTGACATCAATAAAACAGCTGCCAGAAAGAAAGGAAAGCCAGAATAAAAAGAAAGAAGAACTTATGCGCTAAAAAGAAGCGGAGATATTGTCTAAAAGGCGGTATCTTCGCTCTTTCCATGCAGGAAGGAGGCTGCCATGGCACTAAGCTATCATATGGTTTCCAGGCTGGCAGAAGAAACGGCAAAAAATATTACAAGAAGTGGAGAAGACTGGAAGCACTATCTGACAACAGCGGCAAGGCTGTACAAATATCCCTTTCACGAACAGCTGCTGATCTATGCCCAGCGTCCAGATGCTCAGGCAGTGGCTTCCATAGAGGTCTGGAATGAAAAAATGAACTGCTGGGTGAACCGGGGAGCAGCGGGGATCGCATTGCTTAATACCGAACCCGGATTTCCAAAATTGAAGTATGTCTTTGATATTTCCGATGTCCACAGGGCAAGAGGGATCGGAAAATACCCATTTATCTGGAAACTGAACGAAGAACATAAGCTGCCGGTGATCGAGCAGCTGGAGAAAACTTATGGTTCCACAGACAAAACGAAGCCCTTTGAAGACCGTCTGATGGAGATTGCGAAGCAGATTGCCTGGGACAGTTATAATGAAATTTTACCGGATCTTGATGCAGTCAGTGAAAACAGCTTCCTGGACGGCCTGGATCAGCAGAATCTGGGAATCCGTTTCAGAGAGACCCTTACAGCCAGTATTGGATATTCCCTGTTATCTAGGTGCGGTGGGGATCCAGAGCTTTTGCAGGAGGAGCTTCATTTTGATTATATCCGGGAATTTAACCATTTAAAGGCATTATCGGTTCTCGGCAGTGCTGCAGCTGACCTCTCAAAACCGGTTCTTATGGAAATCGGAAGAACCATCCGCGCCTATGAACGGCAGAGAAAAAAAGAAGAAAAATCCCTTGCAAATACAAACACCATAGACTATAATGCTTTAAAGCACAAAAGCGAAAAACAGGAAAAGACAACAGACAAATCAGCAGAAAGAGAGGAGAAGGAAGATGAAGCTAGAGTATATCCAGAATGGAGATTACCAGATCCCGAACCTGATGCCCGATCAGGAACCGGAGGAGATGTTGACGAAGTACGGACAAATGCGGATGAATTATCTGAGAGAGCACCGGAGCGGGATTTACCAGGGACTGCTCCTGTCCGGGGAGTTAAAGAGCCATTGTCTGGAGATTCAGAAACAGGCAGAGCAGAAAATGGATCTTCTGATCAGTCAGATAGCCGGAAAAGACAACGTGAACGAGAGGCTGAAAGAGCAGGATCCGCTGCTATGGACAGCCAGAATGAACAATATCCGTCAGTCAGCGGAGGAGATCGTGCAGACGGAGCTTATATACAGCTGAATCTGTTCACCGCGTTTGAGGAACAGATAGGGAATCTGGCCCTAAAGCAGGCAGAAGAGGTTTCAAAACCCTTAGCGGTCCTGGCAATGAAAGAAGAATGGCTGGATGAGATTTTAAGAAGCGGAGGTGGCAGAGAGGACAGCAGAAAACGGATTTATGCCAAATACTGCCAGAAAAAAACACCGGGAGAAATGGCAGAATTCCTGAAAAGAGAGTATGGGATAACCGGAAAGGGATTTGAGTTTTCCGGCCATGACATTGCTCTTTGGTTTGATGAGCAGGGAATGCAGGCAGGGCGGGGAACGTCCTCCAGACCTCTTTTTCTGAAGCTAAGCTGGCAGGAAATAGAGGGAAAAATCCGAAAACAGATAGAACATGGCACATATATGGGAAAAGCGGAAGCTTTTCTGATTGATGAAGTAGAGCGCAGGCGGATAGCCGATTTGCTCTACTTCTTTTTTCGTGACGGAATGGGAGAATGGCCGGAAGATCTGCCAATTCAGGGTGGGAATTATCCGGATTCCATGACCAGGCTGACAGAACAGCTTTCTGACCGGGAAGGGATCCGCCAAATGTTATCTTATATGGATCAGGCCATAGAACAGCTGGATTCCGGAGAAAAACAGCTGCGATTTCGGTTTCGTACTTCCAAAGAAGAAATTCGGGAAGAAGTGGCAGATCTGCTTCTGGAAAAGGTGGAGTATCCATTGCCAGAACAGCTTGAAGTAAAAAAAGAAGATTTTATCACCATGGATGAAATTGACTGGCGCATTCAGCATGGAAGCAGCTTCCAGGGAGGAAAACAGCGGATTTATGAGTATTTTCGGGAACCCCATGAGAAGAAAGACGCGGTTGCATTTCTGAAAAAAGAATACGGAACCGGTGGAAGCTCCCACGCACTTCCGGGAACAGACCACAGCTATGAAGATCACGATGGAAAAGGAATCCGGATCCGAAAAGGCAGTATCGTAGAGCCGTATGCAGATGTTCTGTTATCCTGGAGCAAGGTGGCAGAGCGGATCCAATCCATGATCCGTGATGGCAGTTATCTTTCACCGGAGGAAATGGCGGCCTATGAGAAAAGAAAGCTGGAAGGTGGACTGTCTGAGCAGGAATTGCAGATTGAGGAACCAGAAATCCAGGAACAGGAAATAACAGCAGATGAAATACAGCCGCAGGAAGCAGAACGCGCAGGTAATTTTACAATTACAGATGATGATCTGGGACACGGCACAGGCAAAGAAAAGTTCCGTAAAAATATGGAGGCCATCCGCACCTTAAAGGCAATCGAGACAGAAGACCGCTTTGCGACAAAGGAAGAACAGGCAATATTATCCGGCTATGTTGGCTGGGGCGGCCTTGCAGATGCTTTTGATGAAAGAAAATCTTCCTGGGCCGGAGAATACCAGGAGCTGAAAGCACTTCTTTCCCAGGAAGAATATACCTCAGCCAGAGAAAGCACACTTAATGCACATTACACCAGTCCGGCTATTATCCGGGGGATGTATCAGACCCTTGAACGAATGGGATTTGAAACAGGAAATATTCTGGAGCCATCCATGGGGATTGGAAATTTCTTTGGAATGCTGCCGGAAAGCATGAAAGAAAGCAGATTGTATGGCGTAGAACTGGATCCCATAACCGGAAGAATTGCAAAGCAGCTGTATCCAGATGCAAAAATTACTATAGATGGATTTGAAAAGACGGATTATCCCAGGGATTTCTTCGATGTGGCAGTGGGGAATGTTCCATTAGGACAGTACCAGGTGGCAGACCGGGACTATGACAAATATCATTTTCTGATTCATGATTATTTCTTTGCGAAAGCATTGGATAAAGTTCGGCCCGGTGGTGTGGTGGCATTCATCACCTCCAAAGGTACCATGGATAAGAAAAATCCCCAGACACGCCAGTATCTTGCCCAGAGAGCAGAACTGCTGGGGGCGGTGCGGCTGCCGATTACCGCATTCCAGGCCAATGCAGGGGCAGAAGTCACATCAGATATCCTGTTTTTGAAAAAGCGGGACCGGGTTCCTGATCTTATGCCGGAGTGGGTCGAACTGTCAGAAAACGCCGATGGCATTACCATGAACCGGTATTTTACAGAACATCCGGAAATGATCGTGGGAAAGATGGAACTGGTAAGCGGCCCCTATGGAATGGAAAGCCAGTGCCTGCCGGATACCTCCAGTCCCTTTGAAACGCAGCTGCAAAACGCTCTGGGTCAGATAACAGGGCAGTTTCATGAGATAGAACGGGAGGAACCGGAGGAGGAAGCAGAAACGGAGATTCTTCCGGCAGATCCGGATGTGAAAAATTATAGTTATACGCTGGTAGAGGATACTATTTATTACCGGGAAAATTCCGTGATGCGCCGGGCTGAACTGCCGGAAAGCGCACAAGGGCGGATAAAAGGACTTTTAGGGATTCGTGACTGTACCCAGGAACTGATCCGCCTGCAGATGGAGGAATACCCGGAGGAAGCCATTCAGGATCTGCAGAAACAGTTGAATGAACGATACGATACCTTTGCAGCACAATATGGCCGGATCAATACCCAGGCCAATAAGCGGGTGTTCAGTCAGGATATCAGCTATTTCCTTCTGTGTTCCCTGGAAAAGCTGGACAGTGAGGGGAAATTTAAAGGAAAAGCCGATATGTTTACCAAGAGGACCATCAAGCGTGCGGATGTGGTATCTCATGTAGATACAGCCATGGAAGCATTGACAGTTTCTCTTTCAGAAAAGGCAAAGATTGATCTTGCTTATATGGCAGATATAAGCGGAAAGAGCAAAGAGACACTGGTTCAGGATCTGACCGGCGTGATCTTCTGTAATCCGCTTACAGAGCAGTGGGAGACAGCCGATGAATACTTGAGCGGGAATGTACGGGAAAAGCTGGTTATTGCAAAACAGTACGCAGAAAGCAATCCGGAATATGATGGAAATGTGCAGGCTTTAACCCGGATCCAGCCTAAGGACCTTGAAGCCAGTGAAATAGAAGCCCGGATCGGAGCAACCTGGATCGCCCCGGAGTACATCAACGATTTTATGAAGGAAGTCTTTGAAACACCGGTTTATCAGATCCGCCGGAACAATATTCGGGCACTTTATTCGGAGGCAACCGGGCAATGGAATGTAAAAGGGAAAAATGAAGATATAGGGAATCCGTTGGTTACAACAACCTACGGAACAAACCGCAGAAATGCCTATGCCATTCTGGAAGATTCCTTAAACTTAAAAGACAGCCGTGTTTACGATACCATTGTGGAGGACGGTACAGAAAAACGGATCCTGAATAAACAGGAAACCATGCTGGCCGCCCAGAAGCAGGAAAGCATCCGGGAAGCGTTTAAGGACTGGATTTTCCGGGATCAGGAGCGCAGACAGGATTTGGTGGAAAAATATAATCACCTGTTTAATGCTACAAGACCCAGAGAATATGATGGTTCCCACTTGAAATTTCCTGGCATGACCCCGGATATTGAATTAAAACCCCATCAGAAAAATGCTGTGGCCCATGTGATCTATGGGAATAATACCCTTCTGGCCCACTGTGTAGGAGCCGGAAAGACCTTTGAAATGATTGCCGCAGCTATGGAAAGCAAGCGCCTTGGCCTGTGTCAGAAAAGCCTTTTTGTAGTACCAAACCATCTGACAGAACAATGGGCCGGTGACTTTCTGCGGCTGTATCCGGGAGCCAATATCCTGGCAGCAACGAAAAAAGATTTCGAACCGGCAAACCGGAAAAAGTTCTGTTCCAGGATCTCCATGGGAGAGTATGATGCCGTGATCATCGGCCACAGCCAGTTTGAAAAAATCCCACTTTCCCTAAAGCGCCAGAGGGAAACCATAGAAAGAGAGATTGATGAAATCCAGGTAGCCATTGAACTGGCCAAAGCAGAAAAGGGAGAGCAGTATACCATTAAACAGATGGAAAAATCGAAAAAAATGTTGTCAGTCCGTCTGCAGAAACTAAATGACAGTTCCAGAAAAGACAACGTAGTTACCTTTGAAGAACTGGGTGTAGACCGATTGTTTGTAGATGAGAGCCACGCGTACAAAAATTTGTTCCTGTATACCAAAATGCGGAATGTAGCCGGAATTGCCCAGACGGAAGCACAGAAATCCTCGGATATGTTTGCAAAATGCCAGTATATGGATGAACTGACGGGAGGGAAAGGCGTTACCTTTGCTACGGGAACGCCCATATCCAACAGTATGACCGAGCTTTATACCAATATGCGCTATCTCCAGTATGGTACGCTTCAAAAACTGGGGCTGGGCCAGTTTGACAGCTGGGCATCTACCTTTGGGGAAACACAGACGGCAGTAGAGCTGGCACCGGAAGGAACCGGATACCGTGCAAAGACCCGTTTTGCAAAGTTTTTCAATCTGCCGGAGTTGATCGCCCTCTTTAAAGAAAGCGCGGATATACAGACACCGGATATGTTAAAGCTTCCGGTTCCGGAAGCAGACTATGAAAATGTTGTATTAAAGCCCAGTGATTATCAGAAAGATATGGTGGTATCTCTGGCAGAATGGGCAGAAGATGTCAGAAACCGCCTGGTATCACCGGAGCAGGACAATATGCTTCGGATCACCAATGATGGAAGAAAGTTGGCTCTGGATCAGCGGCTGATGGATGAAATGCTGCCGGATGAGACCGTATCCAAGACCAACAGCTGCGTGGAAAAAACCTTTGCAATCTGGGAACAGACAAAAGCGAAAAAGTCAACCCAGCTGATCTTCTGCGATCTTTCCACGCCCAAGGGAGATAAAAGCTTCAATGTCTATGATGATATCCGCAGAAAGCTGGAAGAAAAAGGGGTTCCCAACCAGGAAATCGCTTTTATCCATGAGGCCAATACGGAGCTGAAAAAGGCAGAACTATTCAGTAAGGTAAGAAGCGGAGATGTGAGATTCCTGTTGGGTTCTACTGCAAAGATGGGAGCCGGAACCAACGTCCAGGATAAGCTGATCGCCCTGCACCATCTGGATGTGCCCTGGAGACCGTCCGATATTGAACAGCAGGAAGGAAGAATCCTGCGCCAGGGCAACCAGAATCCAAAAGTAAAGATTTTCCGCTATGTGACAGAAGGAACTTTTGACAGCTACTCCTGGCAGGTCATTGAAAACAAGCAGAAGTTCATAGGCCAGATCATGACCAGTAAATCCCCGGTTCGTTCCTGTGAGGATATTGATGAATCCGCCCTGTCTTATGCAGAGGTAAAAGCACTTGCTACCGGAAACCCATATATTAAGGAAAAGATGGATCTGGATATTCAGGTTTCCAAACTGAAACTGCTGAAAGCAAACCATGAAAGCCAGATTTACCGTCTGGAGGATAATATCACGAAAAATTATCCTCAGAGAATTGCAGATCTGACCGAACGGGCCGAAGGAATGGAGAAGGATATGGCACGTTTACAGCAGAATTTACCGTCAGATAAAGAAGAATTTCGGGCCAAAGTGGGCGGAACCATTTATACAGATAAGAAAGAAGCCGGAACAGCGCTCATAAATATGTGCAGAGAGATCCAAAGTCTGCGGGAACCGGTACAGGTAGGATTCTATTCCGGTTTTGATATGGTGATTTTCCATGACCATTTTTCACAGCGTTTCATCATGAATCTGCAAGGTGCTGCTTCCCATAAGCTGGAACTGGGGCCGGATCCCCTTGGAAACATTGTGCGCATGAATCATGCCCTGGAGCTTATGCCCAAACAGCTGGAAGAAATCCAGACAAAGTTGGATACGACAAAACGCCAGCTGGAAAGCGCAAAGCAGGAAGTAACAAAGCCCTTTGCCCAGGAACAGGAACTAAGAGAAAAGCTGGACCGTCTGACGGCGCTGAATACGCTTTTGAATATGGATGAGAAGGGAGAAGAAGTGGTACAGAAAAAAGACAGTCGAGATAATGAATCCAAAATGAATGAGTCCATTCGTAAGAAATTGAACAAACTTAAACAGAATACAGTGACGGAATATAGTTTGAAACATAATCTAAAAGAAAATGTAGAATGTCTGCAAAATTGATAGTGTAGGACCCAACGGAAAATTGACAAGCAGCCTTTGAAAATGGTATAGTTGATTGTATGAAGCAAGGATTTATTGAAAGGCGGCTAAAGTCATGTGCGAATTTAAAATTCAGGAATTAAGTCTTTTTAATTACAGAAGATTTAAAAACAAAAAATTTACCTTAGATCCCAGAATGAATGTGTTTGCAGGGAAAAATGGTTCTGGAAAGACAACCGTATTAGAAGCCGCAAATGTAATGCTGGGGGCATATCTTGCAGCATATAAGACCTATGTTCCATCCAGGTTTGTATACAACATAAAATCCACGGATGCTCTGCGGAAAGCTCAGATTAGTGAGGATAGCACGATCCTTACCACGGGAACAATTTCACAGTATCCATGTAAAATTAGCTGTAAAGCGAAATGGGATAGTAAAGATGAACCCATAGAATTTCAGCGAGTAATTTTAAAAGAAGATGCCAGAACAAAATTTGGTGGTTCGAATCCTATGCAGCCAACGGTAATTGCATGGGAAAAAGAAATATCGAAGGCAGATCATTCTGATCAGGAGGTTGTTCTTCCGTTGGTACTTTATCTTAGTACTTCTCGTTTGTGGAAAGACGGAAATAAAAAAACGATAAAAAAAGGAGTTTTCAGTAGAACCGATGCATATAGTCATTGCCTGGAGGCACAGCATGGATTGGATATTGCGTTTCGATACATCGACACTCTGAAAGCGGTTGCTGTTGAAGAAAATGGTGGAAAACAGTTTGATGCCTATAAAGCGATTCTGCAGGCAGTGAATGATGCGTTTAAAGAAGAACTTCAGCCGGGAGAAGAGATTATATTTTCAACCAAGTATGAAGAGGATATGATTGCACTTAGAACAGCTGAGGGAGCGATATTGCCATTTCAGATGTTGAGTGATGGATATCGGAATGTGATAAAAATTATTCTTGACATTGCAACAAGAATGTGCATTTTAAATCCGTATCTTAAAGGAGATGCATTGAAAAAAACCCCAGGAATCGTGTTGATTGATGAAGTTGATCTAAGTCTGCATCCCACATGGCAGAAACGTATTATGGGAATTTTAAAAGAACAGTTTCCGAGAGTTCAATTTATCTGTGCAACTCATTCACCGTTTATTATTCAGTCTTTGGAAGAAGGGGAATTGATTACGTTAGACCAACCATTAGATAGTGAATATTCAGGTGAGGGACTGGAGGATATAGCGGAAGACGTTATGGGAGTGGTTCTGCCGCAATATAGTGAACGGAAGCGGAAAATATACGAAGCTTCAAAACAGTATTTTGCAGCACTGAAAAGTGCAAATACACAAGCAGAGATAGATGAACTTGGCAAACGGCTGGCTGATTTAGAAGCTGAGTACAGTGAAAACCCAGCATATCTGGCCTGGGTTCATCAGCAGTATATAGAGCAAGCATGGAAAGTGAAAAAAAATGAGACCAGTAGATAAAGGTGAATCACCCTATAAAGAAATAAAAGAGTATCAGGCAGCTTTACCTTACCTGGAGAAAAAAATTGGTTTATATTGTTCCTACTGCGAAATGCCGATTAACCATGTTCCGGAAGTAGAACATATGATATCGAAAAAGCATGGAGGAGATAAGACTTCGTGGAGTAATTTGCTTTTAGGTTGTAAATATTGTAATAGCAGAAAATCGGCAAAGACGACACCGCAGAATGCAGAAGATTATTTATGGCCAGATGCGGCAAATACAGCAATTGCCTTTTCTTATACAAATGGAATCCCAAAGGTAAATGCAGAGGTTCTGAACGAATTAGATCCAACAGGAAGTTTGTGTGAAAAGGCACAAAATACATACGACATGGTTGAATTAGGAAATGAACCGGATCTGCAGCCAGGAGGTAAGAAACAGGATAAGGACAGAAGATTTTTGAACCGCAATCTTTCTTATAATAAAGCATTAATATCTTTAAAAAACTGGCATCATGTGAAAGACGCATCGGAGTGCTATCAAAATGCTATGAAAGAACAAATCATAATGACTGCGACAGCGGATGGATTCTTTTCTGTCTGGATGATGGTTTTTGCTGACGAACCAGAAATTTGTTTAGCATTACTGGAACGTTATCCTGGGACGAACAAGGTATATTATGATGAGCAGGGAAAAATAAAGAAGATTTTTTTGAAAAAAGAAAAAACGAATAAGTAATAGAAAGAACACTGATGGCATCTATCATCAGTGTTCTTTTCTGCATAGAGATTATTCTCTCGGAAGTTTTAATAAGTTGTCATACGGTGTATCATTTGCTTCGGAACGTACATATTTCTCGCCATTCACACTTGTTGCAGGAACTAGATTGGGATAAGGGGAAATATTGACATAGATCGAACCAGGATGATCCTTTAAGTAGTTGTGCAGAATTTCTTTGGAGAAGAATCCAGGATTTGTACAACCCTCTACATAGATATCTGCAATTTCCGTAGTCTTGGTTGAATATTTACAACCGTTTTTCATTCTAATTTTGGTAGCTTTCATATAGCAAACCTCACTTTCTACTATTTGGTTTATTAGGAACAATAGAAACAATGAGTACCAAAAGAAGCCTGAATGAATAGAAATTCCTTGCGGGAAACGAGATTCTGTGATACACTGACTTTGCGAGAGTTATATGTATACAGAAACCGGTGTCTATTCATTTAGATGCTGGTTTCTTTTTTTGTGGTTTTGTTTCTGAAATGAATATATCATATGACACCTGAAAAGTCAATAAGAAAAAATCTGTACCAATATTGCTTTTTTTGTCCCAGTAGTATATAATGAATGTATAGATGGAGGAGAATCAGATGAAGAAGAAAAATGTCATTAACTTAATTAAATACTACGTGGAAAATAATGATGCCGGATTCCGAAACGAAGCTTATGATGTTGCAAGAGATTTTGATGCATCAGGCGATACGCAGTTAGCTGAGTATATTATGGCATTATTATCTGATGCTAACACGTTTGTGCCGCAAATGGGCGATGAAAATACGGTATTTTTTGAAAAGCTTGAGCCGTCAGGGGATAGTCTGTGGCTCCCAGATTGCATTACAAAAGATATTTTGGGAATTGTTCATGCGGTATCTCATAATGTAGGAATTAATAAATTTTTATTCCAGGGTTCACCAGGTACAGGAAAAACGGAAGCAGTAAAACAGTTGGCAAGAGTATTGAAGCGCGAAATTTATATGGTTGATTTTGCAGCCGTAATAGATAGTAAGCTGGGACAGACACAGAAAAATATTTCGGGACTATTTCATGAAATCAATAATTTCGTTCATCCAGAACGCGTCTTAGTGCTCTTTGACGAAATAGATGCGGTGGCATTGGATCGGACGAACCAGAATGATTTAAGAGAAATGGGGCGTGCAACGTCTGCCATGTTAAAAGGTATGGATTATATGAATGAAAATGTTGTTATGGTAGCAACAACAAACCTATATCAATATTTTGATAAAGCGATGATTCGAAGATATGATTCAGTGATTGATTTTAATCGTTATACGAGAGAGGATCTGCAAAAAATTGCGGAAGAATTTTTGAATCAATTTCTGACTAAGTTTAAGTTGGCAAGTAAGGATATTCGAATGTTCCGCAAAATTATGGCATTGTTAGATCCAATTCCATATCCGGGAGAGTTAAAAAATCTCATCCGGACAGCTGTTGCTTTCAGTGATCCAGAGGATGGAACTGATTATTTACGTAGAATGTATTATATGGTAACCAATAGGAATCCAGAAGATTTGAAAGAACTTCAGTCGCAGAAATTTACATTAAGAGAAATGGAAATTCTGACGAAAAAAGCCAAAAGTACCATAGCCCGTGAATTAAAGGAGTGAGCCTATGAACCAGATTTTACAATTAAAAGGAAAGTTCCTTCAGAGAAAAAATACGAGTGTGTACGGACCACTGAATCTTCCTAAAAATTCAAAAGTAACTGCTGGGCATGTTGAAGCTTTGCGACGCCAGCTTCAGAGTCTGGAGCAATTTTGGCTTGAGGATACCAGAATTGGTGGAGCATTAATTAGTGTACACTATACGAGAATTGTTCCAAAAAGTAGCAGACTGCAGATCCTTCTAGGAGAAAAAGGATCTCAGCCTAATCAGTCTATCCGTGGGGCAAAATTTATAATTGGAAGGGATGCGAAGGGAACACCAGTAAAAAAACATGTGTTTACCTATTTTGTATCCATAGAGGCACTTCGCAAATCTATTCATCACTTGGAAATTTGTGAACAGGTATTAATGAAGGATTATAATGGTGAGATTACAGAAACAGATACCGAACAGATCAATAAAGGAAATTATGATGATTCGATCATGAAAAAATCTGCATTTTTACGGGTTGTTACCGATGTGAATTATGTGGAAGAATTTACCTTGGATCGTGCAAAAAAGAATGAGAACGAACAGTCTCTGGTTACTTTATATAAAACAGGAATTGATACAAAAGAACTGTTAAAGCAATTAGGCTTAGATCCAATCCGTATCACAATGGTCGATGATACAACTTTACGTCTGGATCAGAGAGAAATGGACATTCTTCATAATAATGTAGATTATCTGATTGCAACACAAATAAGTGATTTTTCAAAAATTGTCTTAGATGAAAGTGACGAAGGCGATGATAACGAGAAAAAGCAAGAAACAATGACAATTCCAGATCCAACGAACCAGCCAACCATAGGCGTGATTGATACTCATTTTGATGATCGGGTTTATTTTCATAAATGGGTTGATTATAGAAACTGTTTACAACCTGAGATTGATTTAGAGGAAGAGGATTTTAGACATGGAACTGCAGTAACCTCTCTTATTGTAGATGGACCGGCTCTGAATCCTAAATTGGAGGATAATTGTGGCAGATTTAAAGTAAGGCATTTTGGTGTTGCGAAAGCAGGAAAATTCAGTTCATTTCTTGTTTTGAAAATGATTCATGATATTGTAAGACAAAACCGCGATATTAAAGTTTGGAATTTATCTTTGGGTTCTGATCTGGAAATTGATCCGAATTTTATTTCACCGGAAGCGGCAGAGTTAGATCGGATTCAGTCAGATTATGATGTGATTTTTGTGGTGGCCGGAACAAATCGAACAAAACAAAATTCCAATAGCGTGCAAATTGGAGCCCCTGCGGATTCATTGAATTCTTTAGTAGTAAATGCGGTGGATTTTCATGGAAGGTCTGCTTCTTATACGAGAAAGGGGCCGGTGTTATCATTCTTCTATAAACCAGATATTTGCTATTATGGTGGAGATAAAAATGAAAAAATGACAGTATATGTGCCATTTGAAAAGACCAGGGTAATGGGAACTTCGGTTGCAGCACCATGGATCACAAGAAAACTTGCGTATTTAATTCATGTTGTTGGATTAAGTCGGGAAATTGCAAAAGCACTAATTATTGATTCGGCAGCGGAATGGAATCCAAGAGATATGAAAGAGTATACAATGGGATATGGAATTGTTCCAATCAAAATTGATGATATTCTTCATAGCAGGGACGATGAAATCCGATTTATTATGAGTGGAACAATTGATGAATATGAAACCTATACTTATAATATTCCAGTTCCGCAAAATATGGGAGCATATCCTTTTTTTGCGAAGACAACATTGGCGTATTTTCCGCGTTGTGATCGTAACCAGGGTGTAGATTATACAAATACAGAGATGGATATTCACTTTGGAAGAATCATAGAGAAAAATGGAAGAGCTATGATTAAGGCAATCGACAATAATAAACAGGCTGATGAAGGTCCACAGAATATTCAGGAAGAGGTTGCAAGAAAACTCTATCGAAAGTGGGATAATATTAAACATGTATCGGAAGCTGTGAAGGAAAGTGCCCGACCTAGAAAAGCCTATGAAAATGGTGCATGGGGACTTAGTATTAAAACGAAAGAACGTTTAGCACCCCAAACAGGAAGAGGAATGTCATTTGGTGTGGTAATTACCTTAAAAGAAATGTATGGGGAAAACCGAATTGATGATTTTATAAAACTATGTATGGTAAGAGGATGGCTGGTTAATAAAATTGATGTACAAAACCAGATTGACATTTATAATAAGGCAGAAGAAGAAATTGAATTTACTTGATAGAATCTTACGCGCTATTAAAAAGTATATTGGCAGCCTTTGGACATCATGTCCAGAGGTTGTCTTTTTTTATGCTCTTTTATTTCACCTGCCAAATATTTCTATATTTTCAAGCGATCTCATATTTCATCCAGAAAATAGAAAGCGTACAATAGGGAGAAATGGGTATTCTGATAGAAAAAGAAAGGGGCTTTATACAGTTATGGAGCTTTTAGAAGAAATAGAAGGACTGGAAACATATAAAACCTATCTGATCGAGATGGAGAAAGGGCGGGCAACCATAGAAAAGTATCTTCGTGATATACGGGCCTTTTCTTCCTGGTTGGGAGAAAACAGGGAAGTGACAAAAGAACGGGTCATGGAATACAAAAATTATTTGAAAAAACATTATAAAGTGAGCAGCACAAATAGTATGCTGGTAGCCCTGAATTTATATTTCCGGTACCTGGGCTGGAATGAATGCTGTGTAAAAGGAGTAAAGTGCCAGCAGCAGATGTTTGCTGGAAATCAGAGAGAACTGAAACAGGAAGAATATCAGAAACTGGTGCAGACGGCCCGGCAAAAAGGAAAAGAACAGATTGCACTGGTAATGGAGACAATTGCCGGGACGGGAATCCGGATCAGTGAGCTGAGCTATATTACAGTAGAAGCCGTGATGCAGGGAAAGGTAGAAGTGGTATGTAAAGGAAAAGTACGGCAGATCTATCTGGTAAAAGAACTGAGAAAAAGGCTGATTCAGTATTGCAAGAAACAGAAGATACAAACCGGAACTGTATTTCGTTCCAGACAGGGAAATTCACTGGACCGGAGTAATGTATGGAGCCAGATGAAAAAGATAAGCAAAGCAGCCGGAGTCAGTGCAGAAAAAGTGTTTCCGCATAATTTGCGTCACCTGTTTGCCAGAGTCTATTATAAAAAGCATAAAGATATCTTCTATCTGGCAGATATTCTGGGACATGCCAGTGTGAACACCACCCGGATTTATACACGCACAGTCGGGGAACAGCATATAAAACGTCTAGAAAGCCTGCGATTAGTTGTGTGAAAATAAAAATACCACATAATATGTATTATGTGGTAATCATGCGACACAATTCGACAGAATGTGTCACTGCTTGTAATAATATACTATATTACTAGGAATATTGTCAACACTCAAAAGACATAAATTTGATGTATTTTGGCCGATTTTTAGCCGCACTTTCATAGACGCATACATAACCCAATAATAAGCCCACGACAAATAGAGCCCGCCGCTGGAAAATGTCTGCCAGCTCATAAAAAATGCGTATTTCTGTTTGAAAAAAACAATATTTCTGTCCTGTGGCTGGCTTCCTGACTACATAATACATATTATGTGGTATTTTTTTGCCCTTTTTCCTTTTTCCACATAATACATATTATGTGGTATTACGTGGAATGAAGAAACGAAGGGTGAGGTGGAACGCTTTATGATCAAAGGAAAACGAGGCCGCCGTGCATTATATGGACTGGTTGGCGCAGTCATGGCCTTTACGGCAGTAGGAGGTGCAGCAGCAAAGGAGACAAAACCCTACAAAGCACCAGAGCTTAGGCTTGTACGTGGAACAGAGGACTATGACCTGACAGAAGGCATTACATATGATAAGGGAAAATATGAATTGATGGTGGAGGACACCGGCAACTTCGATATTGAAGTACCGGGCAAGTACACGGTAGAGTATTCCCTGACACCGCTTGAAGATGGTGTATCTGCCGGAAATGGAGGCACTGGTTCTTCCGGCGGAAGCGTATCTGGTGGAAGCGGTTCGTCTGGCGGAGGCGGCGGATCAGGAAGCAGCAGTGCAGGAGGAGGTACTTCTGTCAAGGAAACGGAAGCAGAAACAGAAACAGGCAGTGCCGGGAAAGATGATTCCCAGGGTAATACTTCTTCTGGAAGTACTGGAAGTGCAGATTCCCAGAAACCGGATCAAGATAACACCGGATCCGGCACAGAAGATAAATCCGATTCAGATAAAAACAATGGAAACTCTGAAAGCGGAAGTACCGGTACCGGATCTTCCGAAGATAAGGACAGCGGCGATCAGAATACTTCCGATAAAGAAAACTCTGATAAAGGAAATTCTGATCAGGGATCCTCTGATAAAGATACCGGAGACAAGGATTCATCTGACACCGGATCCACCGATCAAGGTTCATCCGACAAAGATTCCGGCAGCAACAGCGGTTCTGAAAACGGTGGCAGCAATTCAGGGAACAGTTCCGGAAGCGATTCCTCAAGCAGTTCCGGAAACGATTCTTCAAGCAGTTCTGGAAACAGCAGTGATTCCGGCAGCAACAGCTCCGGCAGCAGCGATTTAGCAGGTTCCGGTACTACGGCAAAGGCAGAAGGCTCATTCTTCTCCCGCCTGGCAGCAAGATGGATTGGAACTGCATATGCAGCTGAGCTTCCGTTAAATAAGAAAGAAAGCCATGCTGACAAGGAAGAGAAAGCCGACCAGGAGATTGTGATCGGAGAAACGAAAATGGAGAAAACTTCTGAGGCAGAGATAAGCGAAGCAGCAAAGGAAAACAGCAAAGCAGACAAGGAAGCGGATGCCCCGGTAAAAGAGACTGGTAAAGCGAACCAGGAGAACAGCAGAGCAGATCAGGAAGCCGGCAATGAACAGAGAACAGACAGCACTGCAGAAACAAAGGCATCGGAAAGCGGATCTGAGACTGCAGCAGATGGAACCTTAGAGGAAACAGAAGATATCATCTACTTTGACCGAATTGTCCGGGTTGTTCCGGCAGAAGGCGATGTAAACATTGAGTACGATGAACCGATTCTTGAAATCCCGGCTGACACAGAACTCTTTGGTGTTCAGATTCATCGCAATGTGCCGGTGGCAACTTCCAGTAACGCAGAGCGGGCAACAGCATCCGATGCAGATCCAAAACAGGAGTCTGAAGTTCTCTGGGGCGATGATGAAGGCTTCTGGGTGGACAGTGAAGAAGAAAATACAGAAGAGACGGATGATGACAGCGATGGAATCACCGAAGAAGGCGTTGAGTACGACCTGATCTTGAAAAATACGGACGTCCTGTTAGCGGATGCATTCCTGACTGACAAAGACGGAAAGAAGATCAAAAAAGCAAAGATTAGCGTAAAAGATGACAGTGATTTAAAAACTGCAGCTCATGTGGTGATCAATGAAAAAGGTGTACCTTACATAGAAAACCTGTATCTGGGAACCTACATGGTGGAACTGGCATCCACTGATCCAGAAACCGGTGAAGAGATTGTCTGCGACCGTGAGATCCAGGTGATCCCAAGCGAGCGTATCCTCTTTGACGCACCTACACTCTACATCGGAACCAGAAACTTAAGCTATGACCTGACCGCAGGCATGATGGCCCGGGACGAGCTGAATCAGGAAGTCAAAGCTCTCTATGTGGTAGATGAAACCGAGCTGTTAAATGCAAAAGAAGAAGCAGTGGCCACACCGAGCAATGCGGAAGCAGCTTCAGAGGAATCTCCGGAGACCGGGGATGATGCTGAAACAGAGCTTCGCCTGAAAAAAGGACTTTACCATGTGGTGATCGGAGCTAAACATCCGATTACCGGTGAGGAATTTACCGTAGACCGTAAGGTAGAGGTAGTAGATGGCTACTACATTTACGCTCCGGTTCTGGAAATTCCGGCTGGCAGCACAGACTACGACCTGACCAGCGGCGCAGAAGTAAGAAACGCTTCCGATTCTGTTGAAAAAGCGGTAGAAGGAGTACAGATTTCCGTAGAAGACATCAGTGACCTGTATCGCGGAACAGAAGCGGCAGAGGAAGATGTGGATGCGGATGACGCGGAAACCGATGATACAGAAACAGAGACACCGGAAGAAGAGGAAACGGAAGACATTGCAGCAATTTCAACCTATAGCTTTTCCGCATATTCTTTAGCTTCATTAGGGGAAGCTGAGGAAGAGGAGACAGCGGCAGAGAAAGAAGCCGCTGCTTCCTCTGGAGAAGCAAAAACAGAAAAGCCTGCAGTAAAGGAGGGAACCTACACCGTTACCCTTTCTGCCGAAGATCCGGAGACCGGGGAGAAGATTTCGGTAGTACGGCAGGTACGTGCGGCAACCAGAACGGCAGGCTTATTCAAGTTTGTTTCACATGGAAGTGATAGTAGATATCAAAGTGGAACCGTAAATACTTTGGGCGGTCTGGTTACGATTGCAAATGGCAGCTGGAATAATTTCCAGAACGGAACCACAGGTGTACTGTCCATGAAAGATGGTGGGGATCCGGATGTGAAAGTATCAGATACTACCACAGACACAAATCTTGCAGATGTCACTTTCAGCAACTTTATTACAGGTTTTTCTGATCTTTCGGAAGATGCTTCCATTAGTGTAGACGGTAACAAAAAAGCGTTTGCCTGGGATAAGGGAACAAAAAATCCGAATAGAGACTGGAGATCAAGTTTATTCTTTACATATGAAATTCCTTCCATGCAAGTGCGGTTACAAGACTTCCGAATGGAGAATGCAATATGGAATTACAGCGCCAATTCTGAAGCTTCATCTACAAGATTTCTTTTAAATAAAGGTTCTTATCTGGAACTTAAGAATGTTGTATCTGGTGCTGCAGAGAATGGCACACTGGGGCGTGCATCGTACAATACTGATTATGATACAAAGACAAAGATGAAGGGAAACTGGAAAGACCTTCCAGGTGGGAATAGTGAATACGGACTGCAGAGTATCAGCAGCCTGCGGCTTCGACCAAAAACAACTTCGGACAGAAATGCATTTGACATAAAATTGGTTGCGGAAAATATTAACGAGATGAGTCCGCTCTATGATATCGAGTATCCGAAAAACTTAACCATTGATGTGAACTGTGAAGGCGGACTTGGACCGGTTGCAGCAAAATACATATCGAAGGATTTGAATATCAATACACATGAAAACGGCAAAGCGGAACTTTATTTCCTGCAGGGAGCAGAAAAAGTAACCTTGAGTGGTAAAGGTACGATTGCTTTCCGAAATGCATGGATGCCAACTGCTGGTAGAAATGGTATTGATACGATGCAGGAGACCTATAAACATGGTATTCGTGATATCCAGAATCTGATTGTGAATGATGACATGACGATTCAGCGATCCGTTCACGATTATAATTATCCGATATTTACATTTAAGGCTGGAGCAACAACAAGTTTTGGTGAACACAAAATCACGGTCGCTGAGTCCAGCACTGCAGATGGATCCCCTAAGAGAATCCAGACAGAAACTGTAATTGCAAATGCGCAGGAACCAGGAGTTGTAAATGTATTCGACTTTAAAACCTATGGAGTAGATGCAAAGGACAAGAACACAGCGCAGCCGTTTGTTACCTATGCAAAAGACCGGCAACAAGTTAAGGCGGTTATGAGAACCGGAGGAAACATTGAGGTAAAAAACGCAGATGGAGTTAAGCAGGATACCTTTTTTACTTATGAAGATGCTCTAAATTATCTGAATGATAAATCAAAATCAGGTTCTTACACGATCAGCAACAACGTGGAGGCTGTATTTAGAACGGAGGATGCGGAAGCCTTAAAGACATTCAGCAACAACAACGTATCTCTGACCTTTGAGAGCGGTGTGCGTACAGATGGCGGTGACAAGGCATTCGATTATAGGAATGGAAACAACAGAGCTCCATCTGAGTATCGCTATCGAATTTTACTGGAATGTGGCAATGAGATAGAACTTCCAAAGAATCTTGATGTTACTTTTTACAGTTGTCTTTTTCAGTTAAAGAGAGGAATTGACAATGTTACCATCATTGGAAATGGCGGGGAAACACGTTTCAAACATCTGAATCATTTTGTGAAAACAGATGATCAGGAAATCTATCCGGATATTTATGGTGGGACAAAGACGGCGAAGGCAACAGATGCCAAACCTGCGGTTATTTGTGTAGAATCAATGTGTTACTCAGTCGGTTCTGTAGGTACAGCGGCAGCTGGCGATTTAGCAAGCGAAAGTAAGGTTTGCATTCAGAACCTCTACAATTTTGACAAAGTAAAGTATGAAGGCAGCTTAGCTAGACTCTATTTTTACGGAGATGTTCTTGCTGATAAACAACAAACAACTCCGGATGCAGGAGGCTATAACGGATGCATTCAAGTGCAGGGTGGACACAGTTCATACGTGCAGCATCAGGGCAATAATAGTCTGTTTGTAGTGAATCCTAACACGTATTTTGTAATTGGTTCTCTTGACTTGTCCGGTGGAAATATCGAAATTGCCCGCAGAGCCGAATACGAGGAAAATGGAGAAACCATATCTGTTACGGATATACGTAATAAATATGTTCCTACATTAACAGCGCAAAAACCGATCACAAGCACCAGGCAGGTTATTTATAATCCAAAAGGCTTGTACTATGGTGCGCAAAATGATAAGAATAACGAAATCCTTTTTTACATGCCGAATGTGCCAAAAAACAAAAAAAAGGAATATATCACGGATCAGATGCCCCCAAACTCTTTTATGGAGAGCTGGAATGGCTATGGAAGGTACAACTGGGTACCGTTTACCGATGAGGTGATGAGAACAGACGGCAGTGAAGAGAAAAATTATACAATACGTTATGTGAAAAATGCCATCTTCCTGAAGAATGAAACAACAGGCTTTTCTGGAAACTTTACGAATCTGACAAGTCTTCTTGAGTACATGAAGAGTCAGGAAAAAGAGAGGTCAGGAAGCAAATACACTGTTTCCTGGTGGGGAACAGATGCATCGGTATTCACTTTAGTTGACAGTCAGGCTATGAAAAATGCACTTACAACCCTTACAACGCCAGAGCAGATCACCTGGACAGCGAGCCTGAATGGAGCAGGAGGAAGTGCACCAAACCGTGATTTGAATGTACAGGCAGATTTCCAGTTCTTTGGCAAGAAAAATGTACTGAATGAGATCAACCTGACAGCAGGCAGTAATGAGGCAGATATCTATGCGAATGGACTTCCATTAACCGTAGGACCGGGATCCGTAACTGTATCAGGTAATGCTGATAATATGACCATCTACGGCGGAAGCAAAGATAACACGGTAGCCAGTTCGGATCTAACAATCCATAGCGGAACACTGCAGTCAGTATCCGGAGGCGGTAAACAGGAAGGAACAGTAACTGGAACAAAGAAGATTACGATTCAGACTTCCGGAACAACTTCCAATGCGGTGGATGCGTATATCAGTGTGAAAGATATTCGTGATTATGGCGAACTGAATGTAGGTGCAGCTGACAGTGGAGCCGGAAATACGCAACTGCAAGTAAATGGTATTATTGACAGCAAGTTTGCTGTTGGAACGGCCACCACTGAACATACAGATCAGGTAATTCTTCAAAATGCAGAGATTCAGATGTATGGTTCAGACCAAAGTTATATCGGTACTCTTAAACCTGTTGGTGCCAATGCGATTCTTAAGATTTATAAAAAGGAGTTTGCAACAGTACCGCTGCAGATTGATAAGGACGTAGTCTTAGACAGCGAAAAAAACAAACTGAAATTGACCACAACAGATGCTGCGCGTGCAGGTGATCTTTTGCTGAAGTTTCCACAGAAAGGCATGGCAGACATTACAAAATACGTAGATGCCCAGGGGACTTATGAGATAAAAACCAACCGTGATACGAATGAGATTCTGTTTGGAACCAAGGCAGATGCGTATATCATGACAGTTACGGACCATGGTACAGAAGCCGACCCGGCTTCAGCAATCACAGATAAACCGATTTCTGCACTGGCCGAGTATGTGGGCAGCGGTGAGAAGGATATCAATAATAACTGGTCTTTACCGACCAAGAGTACTTTGGCGGATTTGTATAACGTGGTTTACAACAACACGCAATACGACAGCAAAACCAAACCGACCATGGGTACGGTTGACGCGAAAGATTATTTTAACAGGACTGGGTATGGATTCCGGGATGAAAACTGGGAGCCGAAATTGAATTCAGCTGGAACTTTGGATACGGCAGCAGAAGCAGCTGTTACTGTAAAAATGTCTCAGAATTTTGAGCAATACCAAGGAACCAAAAGTACAGCACGCCCGACTTACTTGAATGAGAGCAGAAAAAGCGCTTATGTATGGAATGCCGACAGTTTTAAGAATTTGGCAAGCAGCTTAAGTCTTGACAAATACAGCTCGTTATCCATCGATGGACAAGGACACAATCTGGATATAGATGGTTATCAGGCATATTTTCCATATATGCAGATAGAGTTTAAAAACTTCAAGTATATTCCGCGTAGTACGTATATAGCTCGAGGTTCTTTCGTAAATACAACAACAGGTTCAGGCTTGAATGATACAAGTTTTCCTAGTTCTGGAATGAGTTCCACTGAACGCGGTGTGCTGCGATTTAACAATATTTCTTCTGTTCCATATGATGGTGCAGATTTAAAACATCAACCAACACGAGGTAATACGAATTATCTTAGAGTTTGGAGCAATATAGATGTTGATCTGATTGGATCCGATGAAACTCCGGATACGGTATCATTAATACTTGCTCCAGACCGGTATCGGCAGATGTATGTAAAAGCAGGATTAAAAGGAATGGCAAGCACATTCCATATCATAGAAAGTTATAAAAAACTGACCATAGATACGAATGGTAGCTATGTAAATATGGCTTCTCTGGGTTTGGATGCGAGTGGTACTTATTTTAAAGATAAAAATGCAGAGTATAAAATGGTTGTAGGAGGTAATGGAGCAATCCGGATTCAACCATTTACTCGAGATTCAACTGGGGCTGGACAATCAGACAGTGGTATTGGATTGGTGCGTGGCCCTAGAGCAATGGCAAGAAGTCTGGAACTGACTTCGGAAATAGTTATCAGTAAGTATGCGGGTAAGCCATGTGATAGTGCCGCCGATCCTAGCTTCACGCCAGCGTTGCAGCTGACAGAGTTAAAGTCAAATGGAAATTTGGTGTACATCACGTTGGGTGTAAATAAATATGATACAAACTCTTACACAAACAGTGTCCGGAATCATTTGGAACCCACAGACGGTATGCCATTTTTGGAAGGATATGGAGAAAATGGTTCTCATCTGGACCCGACCGATTTCCGTGTGTTGACGGAAGGAAAAGCGAAGTCGGTAACAGGCTTGGTAGAACTGGGAGATTGGGTTGATAAAGACGGAAGTTATGGAGTTGTTCTGAAACATGGTCCATCTGCCGTGCTTACAGGAAATCCAGACTGTGACAAAATTATGTTTGCCAAAAAAGAAGGCGGTAAGATCAATGCTGTGGACAGCCAGGGCGTTGGCCTGGGCCCCAAAAATGGGTCTTTCGCTAACTATGCAGATGCATTTAATGCAATCAGTGCTTCTTCTGATAGCAACTTTACTGTAACCAATCAGGCGGCGGTAGAAATGTTGCCAAGTGATCTGGAAGTATTGAAACAAATTCAGGAGCAGAAGCATATTACATTTACTTCATCAGATGTTGATACAAAAACGCCAGACAAAAACAAAAACTATGAAATTGGTTCTTATGGCAATCAATACCATATCCGCTTACGAAGCAGATACTTTGAGTTACCGCCTAATGTAAGTGCGACCTTTAAGCACACCATTATGAGGTATAACCAGTCAGAGGAGGATATTGTCTTTATTGCCAATGGCGGTAATTTGACCTTTGATGAGGATGTAATGTTTGCAGAAGGCAGAAAAGCGGTGATTTACGGTGGAAGCGTTCCGCAGAAGGCAGATTATGATGGAACAGATCTTAGCACCAGCTTTAAGACAGAAGAAGCAGCAAATATCACCATCAAATCCGGAGACTTCACTGCCATCTACGGCGGAGGAATCAAAGCCCAGGGTGGAGGCATTACCCAGAAGATTTTGAGCGTCTTTAATGCGGATAGGAATTCTGGAAAAGTTGGTGCAACCATTACAGTAAATGGAGGAACAATTGACCGGATTTATGGCGGTGGCCAGGGTACTGACGGAACTATGAATGGTGATACAGTGGTTCAGATCAATGCCGGTACGGTGGGAACTGTCTACGGCGGCGGAGACAACGCAGACTTAACGGGTAGTACATCAGTGGAAGTAGCGGATACCAATGTAACCACAGTTTATGGGGGTGGCAACAAAGGTAAAGTGGATGGTAACACCCAGGTTATCCTGAAAGATGCAGCTGGCGCTCATGTAAAATCTGTTTATGGCGGCAGTGTAAGTGCTAAAGTAACAGGAACCAGTGATGTTCAGATCTTAAGTAGACCAAATCCGGATGCTTTTGAGGTTATTACCGCAGACGGCAGCAATGAAAGCGGCACTCCGGCTAACTCTGTTACCGGCAGTAAGACCATTACCATCAAGCCCGCCGAAAATGATCCAATTCAGGTAACTGCAGGTACGGTCAGCGGCTTTAGTGCACTGAATATTGGTGACGGCACCGTAACAAGCAAAGACGAGGTAACATCCGATACAAACATGACCCTGACTGTAACCAAACGTCTGGATACCTGGGCAGAGGAAACCAAGAATGATAACCGGACCGATTCAACCTTAACCCTTTATCATTCTGTTCTGAAGGTGGACATCCCGGCAGCTGCGGATCGTACAGCAGGCCATATCGGCAGCTTAAACAGTACCGGATTAAGTAAGATCTATGTTCACAGAAACCGGCCTCTGGTATTAGATGGCAAGGTAGCAGTTGGCCAGCATAGCGGCTCTGATATTAAGATCCAGTTATATCCGATAGAAACCATTCAGGTGGGCACTGAACAGAAACAGATCAACCTGACAGGTGAGAAGCCCATGACCTTCACCAATTATGTGGTGGGAATGGATCAGAAGTTTATTGATGTGACTTCAGCATTACCGGTCAGTGCCGTAAACAGTGAATACATTACCGGAAATCCGGACACAACGAAAGACCTGATCTTCGGTAAGCTGGCAGCCCACACAACCATCAACTGGGTAGAATACGGTGATGAAATCGAGGAAGTGACCCTGAATGATACCGATGGCATTCCAAGTGTAACCGGTAAGACGGTGAATAAGACGCTGCACATCAGCTACAGGAACAATGACCACAGGGCGAAAGCAGGATACATCATTGCCATGCCGAAAGTGGGAGCAGACGGCAATCCGCTTAGTGAGGCAGATCAGCAGCAGTACACCCAGATGAATGCCAGCTTCATGGCAGCTCCGGGACCGAATACCCTTCCTGCCAATGCGGTGAACTTAGATTTTAATTATCCGCAGGATCAGGACGCTGCCAATACAAATATTGATATCACCGCAGTGATCCCTAATGCAGATCCGAAGAATTACTTCTATATCATGCATGTGGTCTGCGTAGAGTCAGAGATTACCTCTTCCCTGCTGGATCTGAATGCTCCGGTGAAACTGGAAGAAGAGCATATCGGATACGACACCACAAACAGTGAGTACACAGTCAAGGTCAAGTTCCAGGATAAGATGCTGGAAGACACGGATAAACTGCCGGTCAGCAGCATTGGCGGTGCTACTGGAACCCATAAGCCTAGTGGCCACCTGATTGACAGCCAGAGTGGTATCAAGCAGTGGGCTTGGTCCTATGAGGACAAAACAGATGCAGCAAAGCTTCACTGGATGGATGTAGATGCAGAGAGCAATACCAACCGAGGTGATACCGGACTGAAGGACATCACTCCATATACCGAAACGGCAACAACGAACGCACAGGAATACAGCTTCCGCGTTCCGAAGATCCGCAATGTGGCTGGAACAGATGAGACCGTAACAAGCGTATGGCTCTATGTGAAGGATGATCACAACAATACCACAAAATGTCAGATTACATTAAAGCAAGATCTGATCGATGTGGCAGTACCTACCAAGGTAAGTGTCATTGCAGTCAAGAAACCAAATGGCGGTCCTGCAGAGCTTCTGGCTCCGGTATGCTATATCGAGAACCACGGAACCAATGAGATCGAAGCAAGAGTATCCGGCTTTACGACCAATGATCTGATGGATGATGACGGTACCACCACCTTGTTAAAACTGGTGGATAAGCAGAAAAATGCCGGATTCAACAACAATGAACTGGCTTTGTTCCTGACACCGGTAGCAAACAGCAGTCTTGCCCATAAGTCTGAACTGAAAGAAACCAATGTAAAGAGCATTGATGCAGCAAATGAGAATACCTGGGCTTATATCGGCCGCATGGGAACAAAGGATCAGAATGCAAGATTCCTGGATTTCACCTTTGATGCAGATTATCAGGTTCAGCTTATCAATGAGGCAAGCGGAAAACGTCTGACCAGTACCATGAGCTATCACTTTACTGCGGTACATGACGGGGATAAGAGACTGGAGAATGCGCAGTCCCTGGAGGGACAGGAAGCAGCTGTAGATGCTGCAGAATAATGAAATACCGGTCACCGGACACATCTGGTGACCGGCTTTAAAAGGACGAGATGTTATGGATCACAAACTGATAGAAGAACTGAGAAACCGAAAGCAGGCAAGGCAGAAGAAAAAGAAGCGGCTCATGATCGCAGCCGGACTTCTGATCTTTGCCGGACTCATGCTTATCACTGGTTTTCTCTTCTGGAGGAGGCATGGGCCGTTGCAGGATGACCCAAATGCTTCCACCCAGAAGCCACTCACCAAGGTGGAGCAGCAGGCTGCACTGCAGAAAGCAGCCGATGAAAGCCGCTTCCGCTTCAAGATGAACACCGCGCCTACAGTAACCTGGAGCGGGGATTTGGAAGATGAGCAGGAAGCAGACTGGTACATTATCAACAGTATGGAAAATCCGTGGGACATGGAAGTGGTGATCACATCCGCCCAGGACGGCAGTGAATTGTACCGCAGCGCCCGGTTAAAACCGGGAGAGCGGGAACTGAGCGGGCCGTTGGAAATTACACTGGAACCGGGAAGTTACACAGCCGTGGCCACAGCCACCGCAATCGACCCGGAAAGCGGCGAAACGGCAGGAACCGTATCCGCCGACCTGACCCTGACGGTCGAGGCAAAGCAGCAAAATTAGAATTGTCTGCCAAAGCGCAAGGCAGCAACACCATTCGTATTCTACAAGTCAATCAAAAAAGCTTTGCAGACCATCAGAAAACCTGTTAGAAGCGCGTAAGCGTATCTATATAATACACAAACCTCAAAAGGGGAAAGAAAAAAGGAGATATGTCTATGAAAAAGAGAAACTTTTTAACCACCGCAGCACTTGCAGCATTAGTAGCAGCGCAGATGGCTATGCCGATCATGGCAGCGCCGGCAACCAACCAGATTCCGGCTGGATCAGACCAGCATACTACCATTGGTATTGTTGAGGCGTCAAGCAAATCTGCAGCACAGGCTTCTTTTGATATTCCGATGTATCTGGTTGTAGCAGCAGTAAATAATGAGCATGTAATTGAAAAGCCAACCAATTATGGAATTAAAAATACGGCTACTGGTCAGGATGCAAACCCGATTGGTGTTACCAAAATGCAGATTGAAAACTTAGCTGATTATGATGATCAAAATCTGGATGCATCCGGTTGGGTTAGCGTAGGAGAAAACGGTATTTTAAGTAACAAGAGACAGATTAAACTTCAGTTAGGAAGCCTGTGGATGCCGGATACATCTACTGCGGGTAAGAACGTGAAAGTTGATGTGCCGATTGAGGTAGATTCTACTTTCCGTGCTGCAGATGACAATGGTGATAAGGTTTATAAGCCGATCAAACAGGGCGAATTCCTTGATCTTGCAGTAAATGGAAATGTAAAATCCGAAGCTCGTACAGATGGAAAGGCTAGCAGCCAGTTTAAGGTAACCTACACCGTATCTCCGCTGGATAAAACTACAAATAAGCCGTTAAGTGCAGTTTATGTTGGTGATGTTAAGGCAGAAGCTGGCCTGTAGTAATCATATTTCAGCCATAGGATTGTTTATTTGAATTGTGGCAGCCTGTCTCGTGTGGGCGGGCTGCCTGATAAGAAGGAGATCAAACGTGACAAAAAGAAAGAAAAGTAAATATTTCTTAGGCGCAACTGCAGTCGTTACGTTTGCACTTACAACTTTTTTGGTGATTCCGGGTGCAGCAAACAAAGCATTTGCCAAGGATAACGTGAATGGAAAAACAGAGGTTGAGCTTGGTGTTACCGTGGAAACGATAGATACAGTTTCCTATGATGTGCCGCTGTACTATGTTTTATGTGTCGTAAAGAACACAGAGACAGGAAATACGGAAGTGGCAACCCCATCGGAAAACGGGTATTACGTCAAAAACATCAGTCAGCAGAGAAAAGTGGCAGTAACCGGCCTTTCTGTTTCCAGTGTGGACAATGCATCCTGGTCTCTGACAGATCAGATCGACCACACGGATAGAACCACCAAAGCGTTACATATGACAGTAGGCGGGGTCCAGCTTCCATCACTGGCACCAGGAAATAACAATGACCTGAGTGCGGAGATTGTTCCACAGCCCGGTCAGCAGGGGAATGTATTTTACCATGATGGAGGTTATGAACTGATTGAGAAGGATCAGAGCCTGACTATTCCTGTTCAAGCAGAAGTATCCAAAGCCTATGAGGTTTCTGCTGATAAGGATGGAAAGGTAACGGCACAATTTCGTTTAAAGTATCAGGTCAGCCCCATGGATGAAGCTGGAAATATCCTGAAGGCAGAGTATGCCGGACCGGCTCCAACACCGTGATGGAATCGGATATGCAGCAAAACCAAGACCGGCATTCGTCGGTTTTGCAAAGTGCCCATGGGTGCAAACGGATGGACACTTTGCAAAGCAAACAAATGTTGCTGGCATATGAAAAAACAAAGGAAAATGAGGAGAATGAGTGTGATGGAACATACAGAGCGCATGGAAGAAGAATTGAATCAGCAGCCGAAAAAAAAGAAAGGGAAAAAGCGGTGGCTTCTGCTTTTACTGCTGCTTCTCCTTCTGGGTGCAGGCGGTGGTGCATTTTACTACTGGAAACAGTCACAGCCTTTAAGTAAATGGCAGGAAGACCAGGATGCTCTGGAAGGTTTCCTTCCGGGAAAAACCAGGGAAGAGATTGAAGCTGAATTATCCAGGATCATTGATGAAAATATCATGAATGTATCCATGAACGCAGTGCCGACTGTAAAAGATGGGAAGATCAATGTAGCCATTGAAAATGTACCGGGCAATAATTACTGGCAGCAGGTAGATGTTTATATTTATCCGGATAAGGATCATGAGCAGGAGCAGAAGCTGATCTATCAGTCCGGAATCATCAAGCCCGGATTTTACGTTGAGTCTGGGAAAGTATTAGAGGATCTGGAACCGGGAGAATATGATGGCAGAGCAATTTTTCATGCTATTTATCCGGAAACCATGGAGGAACTTAACGCTCCGGAGATGACTGTGGTTGTAAAGGTTGAAAACTAAGGGGAGAAAGAGGAAGAAACAGTGGCAGATTTGGACAGAGATGGCCTGGCCGGAACAGAACATATATTGGAACCGGAAGTTCAGGAGAAGAAAAAGAAACGAAAAAAGGTGTTGCTGCTGCTTTTACTGCTTTTGTTATTGCTTCTGTTTTCAGCAGGCGGTTATTACATTGCATTAAAGACCATGCAGCCGGTGGCCGTGGAAGAGAGCGGACTAAGCGTGGATCTGGATACAGAGCTGGGGATTTTGCCAGGCATGAGTTCCCAGGAAATCCAGGACCGTTTAAACCGCAAAGTTGCAGAGGGTCACATGAATGTATCCATGAATGCAGTTTCGGAGTTTCAGGATGGAACTTCAGCAGGAAATGTGCGGATTGAGAATATCCAGGGAAATAATTTCAGTTTTACGGTGACAGTAGAGTGCATTGAAACAAACAATGAGCCGGGTGCGGCAGAGCATGTGGGAGAAACACTCCTGACAACAGGGCTGATTACACCGGGAAGCTATATTGAATACAAGAAGCTGGACAAGCCGCTTCCAAAGGGAAATTATGTGTGTATTGCAACATTTTCCGGCTACAACGACAAGCAGGAGTTTCAGGGAAATGTGGGAATGCAGATCGTAATACGTGTACTGAATTAAGAGAGGGCTGGCAGAAATATGAAGAGTAGGAAAGCAAAAAAGGTATTATTAGCGGTGGGAATGAGCAGTCTTTGTCTGGCAATTCAGGCCCCCTGTATGAATATGGAAAGCTATGCTGCACAGGCAGATATGACGAAGAATGAAGGGGACACCGTCATTGGGATCGAAGAGTATGGGAAAGGGTCAGACTGGACCGGCTGGTTTACCGTGACGATCCGGGTATTGCTGCCGGATGGACAGACTCCGGCGAAAGATGTCTTTATTACCATGAATCCGAAGTATCCGGCGGAACCGGATTACAGCAATGACCAGGCAGGACACGGACCCAATATTAATGGTATTACGGAGTATAAGACAGACGAAAATGGTGAGCTGATGTTCCGTATTTATCCAAGCCCGGTAGAATATCTCGTCAGGGTTCCTGCAGGTTCTGAGTGGAGTGCGAAAAACTATGCCATCGGCTCCATCACCCAGGATAATTCTACGATTACCATTGTGCTGGAAAAGGAAATCAAGCCAAGTGAGCCGGAAACCAAGCCAAACCCTGGCGGTGGCAGCAGCGGCGGTGGCGGCGGAAGCAGCAACAAAGGAAACGGCGGCAATGACCAGAACAACGGCCCTGGCGTGACGAAACCGGATAACGGAAATAACCAGACCAATCCGCCACAAAAGCCAGATCAGCCCCAGAAACCCAATGTTCCGGGTCAGCAGCCGGGAACAGACAAGCCATCTAATCCAACCGGGCCGGAAACACCGGAACCGGACAGCCGCAACGACTATGTGATTCCGGGCAAGGATCTGGAAACGGGTACCAAGGACGATGTAACGGTGAAACCTGGAAAAGATGAAAAGGGAAACAACAACAGTTCCATGGATAAGGATGGAAAGGTAGAACTGCCGGACGGCGGCAGTGTGATTCATCCCACAGAGCCAGATCGGGGAGAGATACGGATCGATGTTCCAAAAGGTACGGTAGTAAACCCGGATGGCAGCATTAACCTGCCACAGCAGGATCAGCAGACCACCATTACCATTCCTGGTAAAGATCAGACATTAGAAACACCGGATGATGTAAAGGTAACGCCGGGCCTGGATGAGAATGGAAAGAACAACACGTCCATGGACAAAGCCGGAAATATCACCTTGCCGGATGGCGGCTTTGTGGAATATCCGTCCATTCCGGATCAGGGAGAGATCAAGGTAGATGTTCCGGAAGGCACAGTGATCGGGCCGGATGGAACTCTTACCATTCCGGATGGCACCTGGAATCGTTATACACTTCCGGGAAAAGACAGTATGATTGACACATCTGATGATGTGCAGGTTGTGGCGCAGCTCGGCAAGAACGGACGGGACAATGCCCTTCTTCGTGAGGATGGAAGTCTGTATCTGCCGGATGGCGGTACGGTAACGTATGCAGACGGAACTGAGGTGGATGTTCCGGAGGGAACGATTGTGTTATCGGACGGAACCATTCTTTATCCGGATGGAACCACTTCTGATGGGGCGGCAGAAGAAACTGCGGCTCCGGCAGAAAACGGACGGCTCCGTTTTGCAGACTGTTATTTCCACTGGCTGGAGATTCTGGCTCTTCTTTCTATGATCCTCATTGCAATGAAGCGTCTGTATCATGTAAAACGCATGAATGAGGAAGTGGATCAGCTGCTTGGAGAGGGTGAAGATCTGTCTGGAAAGGACAAGGAGGAATAAGCTATGGCAAAAAATAAAAGCAGGAGGCAGGATGTGAATCCTGTCTCCGATCCCAAAAGCGAAGAGCTTCGCCAGCGGATCCTGGATTCGCAGTATCAGGTGCAGCTGGAAGAGGAAGGACAGCGCCTGAAACAGATACAGGAACAGGCAGAAAGCAGCAAGCTGCGCAATTTCCTGTTGCTTCTTGGAATATTGCCGGTATTCATTCTGGTTCTTTATGTCATCATCCGGAAACATTGCTTCGTGGACCTTCCGTTGTTTGTTATCCTGACAGTGGTTGATATCTGGCTGATGGGAAGACTGTTTGTAAAAAATCAGGAGCTGTGTAACCGAATCTCGGGGGTGTTAGAAGAAAGAGGGCTGAACTGATATGGAACTTGAAAAAAGTTTGAATGAACTGAAAACATCCATTGTGGGCGGCTATTCCAAGGAATCGGTTCAGAATCTTATAGAGCGGATCATCCTGGAATGTCAGGAAGACATTCAGAAAGAAGTCTCAGGCCTGAAAGCTGACAACAACCGGCTGGCTGCAGAAAACCGCAGCTACAAAGAGCAAAATGAGCTTCTTACAGGCCAGTTTGAAACACTGACAAGATCCATGGAAAAGATGACGCAGACCATGGAAAAAGAAGCGGAATATACCAAGGGGCGGGATAAGGAACTGGAAAGTTTTTACCGCAGGGAAGAAGAGCTGAATCAGAGTCTTTGCCAGGTACGGGAAGAGGCAGAGAAGGAGAAAAGCCGGATTCTGGAGGAAGCAGAACAGGAGAGAAAGAAACTTCTGGAGCAGGCCAACCATGAGCGTAACAATATTTTAAAATGCGCGGAAGAAGAGAAGAAAGCTCTCCTTCAGGACGCAAAAGAAGAACTTGGCCAGCTCATGGAGCGTTGCACAAGGATCCGAAAGAATCTGGAGGAATGGAAAGGAAAAGTGGATGAACTGTTTGCCTGGAGTGATGAAGCTCTGGAGAAAGAGTCCAAAGAGAAACAGGTGACAGAACTGCTTGATTCCCTGGAAAAGCAGCAGATAGCAACGATTCAGGAAGAAAATAATATGAATTCAGAGATGATGATTCGTGCAGATGAAAGCTGAACTTTACAAACTGGAATTAGCACGTTTCCGCCTTCGGGAAAAACGGAATAGGAGGAGATTCCTTTTGGGACTCCTGATGTGGTGCATTTGCGCCTGGGTACTATTGCACCGGATGTATGGATTTTCCAGTATTAATGGAAATTCCATGCGTCCGGCTTTTTATAACAGGGATTTTGTAATCTACCGCCGTGGACTGCCGAAACAGATCCAATACGGTGATGTTCTGATCTTCAAAAGCTGGCAGGACCATGAGATGGACTATGTAAAGCGGGTGGCTGCACTGCCGGGAGATGTGGTAAAGGTAGATGACAAAGGATATCTTTTCCGGGATGGTGAGGAAGTCAAAGAAGCCGAAATCCTCTACGGCCCCCAGCGGACGGATTCCCACATTCATTTTCCATACCGTGTGCCGGAAGCAGAATACTTCTGTATGGGGGATAACCGCCCGGTTTCCATAGACAGCCGGATTTACGGCGGTGTGAAAGAAGACCAGATCCTTGGAAAAGTGGTTGCGGTGATCCGGGCTGGGGGTTAAGCAGATGAGTGTTTAAAATAAACGATAATATTGGGTGGATAAGGAGCGAACATGAAACAGACAATTTTTTGGAATGGACTGAAAAATATGCACCTGGAATGTTATTTTCAGCCGATTTATGATGTTGCAAAGAATAAGATCAATGTAGCCGAAGCCCTTTTTCGTGCCAGACAGCCAGATGGAACCTGGTTTGATACGGAAAGCCTGATAGCTGATGTAGAAGCCAATGAGTGTATTTCTGCGGTGGATTTGTGGATGTTAGAGGAAGTCTGCAGGAATATGAGGGAGTTGGAAGCAGCCGGGATTGAACGTGTCAATGTGAATCTGTCACCAAAATCTTATATGGATGAGGCGCTGGTGCCGGAAGTGAAGAGAATCATGCAGCAATATAACGTGCAGACAAATCAGATCTGGTTTGAACTGACGGAATTTGCAGATGTTCAGGACAAAGATGCATTGAGAAAAATTGTCGTAAAGCTGACAAACCAGGGCTTCCGGTTTGCCCTGGATGATTTTGGAAAAGGACAGTCGAATTTGATTCGTCTGTTTGATTACCCGTTTCACTGCATTAAATTTGACAAGGAACTGGTGCTGAAATTAAGCGAAAATCAGATGACCCATTCTATGATCGAACACATTATTGAATTTGCACATGAGAATTCTATCTATGTTACAGCAGAAGGCGTTGAGTATTCCGAACAGGCCAAAATACTGATTCAGATGAACTGCGATTTTCTTCAGGGATTTTTGATATCCAGACCCCTTCCACTGGATCAGTTTATCAGTTTTGCGAAACATTTCCTCTGTAAACCTTATGTGCCGAAAAAACAGAGATTGGAGTGCAGGGCATGATAAAACGAAAGCAAACAAACTGGCTGAAGCCAATGGTGGTATTTGGCATAGGTATGTTTCTTACCCTTACGCCCATGATATCCAGCGATGCTGCAAGCCGTAAGGCTATCACCTCCGTGTCCTTAACCATTGACGCGGAAATTATGCCGGATACGGATATCGGTTCTGAGCAGATTGAAATTGATACGCGAAGCAGCAATTATTCTGTGGATGATTACATGGTTTCCAACAAAGGAAGTGTCTGGAATTCCGATATGGTACCGGAAATTCAGGTGACATTGACTGCAGGGGAGAATTATTATTTTAAATCCATTCCGAAATCCAAAATATCCATCCGGGGAGATGGAGAGGTCACAAAAGGAACGATTAAGGATTCCAGCAGCATCATGGTTCTGACCATCCAGTTTCCGTCATTGAAAACGGTGGTTCCGGAAATTGAAGAGGTCAAGCTTTCTGAGGCAGGTATTGCTACCTGGAAAGCGGTTGCCAATGCCGGAACCTATGAAATCCTGTTTTATAAGAATGGAACTGCAACGGTTACGCCGGTTGTCAGTAATACCAACAGTTTTAACTGCAGACCACGTTTGGGAAAGGGAAGCGGTTCCTATCATTTAAAAGTACGTGCAGTCAGCGCCCATGATAAAACCAGCAAGGGGAAATGGACAGAATCCAATTCCATTTATGTGGACAAAGAAAAAGCAGGGGAGTTTCGCAGGTACCCGGACGGTGGAACCGGAAGCTGGAAACAGACCGATGATGGACGTTATTGGTATGAGCGGGCAGATGGTACCTATCCGCAGAATGCCTGGGAAGAACTTTCCGGCCGTTGGTATTACTTTGATGAATCTGGTTATATGAAAACGGGCTGGATTGACTGGGAAGGAAGGTCTTATTATTGCACGGAGAGCGGTGAAATGCTGAAAGATGCCGAAACACCAGATGGACAGCGTGTTGGACCAGATGGTGCAAAAATAGAAAAGAGCGCTGTGACCGGTGCAAAAGAGGAAGATCCGGACGAGGCTATGCGCAAAGAATGGGCGCAGCTTCAGGGGAATGAGACGGAAGATGAGGATGACGATAGCAGCAGTGGAAGCTGATCATTCAGGAAGGAAGAAAAAATAAAAGAGGAGTGTCATGAAAAAATCGTATTTATTTCTAAATGCAGCGATTATAGCTGCATTTCTTGTATCAGGATGCCAGAATCAGGAAAACGGGACAGTGCAGGCCAGTTCTGCAGAAATAGCAGGAAGTGAGACCGCCAGCGAGAGTGCGTCAGAAGCGGGAAATGGTTCAGGAAATCCCATTATAGGAAGTAATTTTATTTCAAAAAACAGTACCATCACGGAAATCCCACTGGGAAGTCTTGGAAAAATTGAACTGGCTGACTACGACAGCCTGGAGGTTGCCCTGCAGCCGGTAGATACAGAGGTGAAAGATTCGGATATCACATCTTACATTAATTCCCAGCTGGCAGCGGAATTAAAAGAGGTATCCGGCCGGGGGGCTGCCAAAGGGGACACGGTGACCGTTGATTTCAGCGGCAAGGTGGATGGGAAGGATTTTGACGGAAATACCGGAACGGATTATCCCATCGTGCTGGGATCCGGACAGATGCTTTCTGATTTTGAGGAAGCTTTGTATGGTGTAGAGGCTGGAAAGACGGTAACGACTGAGGTGAAATTTCCAGATGATTATACGGCAGAAGCAGTTGCAGGAAAAACGGCAGAATTTAATATTACGGTAAAAAAGGTACAGGAGCCTTCTGTGTTGGATGAAGCTTTTATTGCGGCCCATACCAAAACAGGGGCAGATACAGAAGCAAAATACCGGGATGAGATCCGGGAAAAGATTCAGGGAATGTATCAAAGCCAGATTGAACTGACTGCAGTTTCCCAGGCACTGGATAACCTTGCAGGACAGTCTGTCCTGGAGCCATCTGCGGCGTTTCATGACTGGTTATACCAGTATTATAAAGACAGCCTGGATGAAATGCTGGAAAGTTCCGGTACAACGATGGAAGAATACCAGTCTTCTACTGGTTTGGATGATACCGGAGTGGAAAATAGCATCTGGAATAATGTAAACCAGAATGCCCCACAGCTTATGCTCATGCGCCAGATCGCGGCAGATCAGGGACTGGATGATGAAGATAATCTGAAAAAGTCCCTGCGCACCTATCTGTCTGAGGTGTATGGAGAGGATGTTTCCCAGGAGAATCTGGAAGCAGCCTATGGAACGGAAACTTCCCAGCTGGAACTGCAGGCGGCAGTGTATGAGTATATGAAAGACCATGTGCATATTACCTGGCAGGAGTCATCTGGCCAGTAACGTGAAAGAGAGGAAGCTTATGAAAAGAAAAAATCTGGCATTATTTGCAGCATTAGCAGTGAGCCTGAGTGCTGGCTGCGCTGGGAACAGGAATCCTGAAGCTGTGCAGGAGACAGCGACTTCAGCGGCAGAGACAGTGCTGGCAGAAGCAACGCAGGCACAAGCAACGCAGGCCGAGACTGCGGCGGCAGAAACAGCGATGGTAAAAACAGCGATGACAGAGACCGGGATGGCAGAGACAACCGCAGTGAATGGCGGAACACAGCTTCAGGCAGATCCGTCATTGATCGTTACGGAAACGGCACCGGGAAGCATCAGCATGGATACTGCCAAATCCATTGCCTTGAACGATGCTGGTGTATCCGGAGAAGCGTGTTCTTATTCTGCGGCAAAGCTGGACTGGGAAGATGGCAGGCAGGTGTATGATGTGGATTTCTTTGTAAATGGAATCGAGTATGAATATGAAATCCTGGCTTCTGATGGAAGTATTTTGAAAAAGAAACAGGATGCGGAATGGGGGAAAAATTCCGGAAATCCTGGGGGAAGTGTGGCAGGCCAGCTGACCATGGATCAGGCAAGACAGAAAGTGGCAGAGCGGATTGCGGGGGTAGATCCGGTCAATGTTTATATAAAGGAAGATTATGACGATGGCCGTCTGAAGTATGAAGGTGAGGTTTATCACAACCAGAGGAAATACGAGTTTGAGCTGGATGCAGCAACGGGAGCGTTTACAGACTGGGAAGAGGAGGTGAAAAAATAAGAGATCATTGGAGGTGAGTTACAATGAAAAAGTATTGTGTGCATTGTTTCGATACGGAAGAAATCATCCATTATATTGAACTGAATGGGGAATTTGGACAGTGTCCTGTTTGTAACTCAAGGAGTGTAAACCGGATCGGGGCAGACCGAATTGGCCGTTTTCTGCGGAATTATCTTGCGGATGCTTATATAGATCGCAAGACATGCATAGGACAGCTGGATGAAAAACAAAAATACAGGCTGAAGCAATGGGCGGAACAGGAAGGATGGCAGTCAATAGAAGAAATACTCATTGATGACAAAGCTATTTTTTCAGAGCAGATACCGGCTGAGACACAGAGACGGATATTGACGGATATTTTTTCACGCTATACCTGGCAAGATGAAGCTTATGCAGATATCAAGGACAAACGGTTTCTGCCAAAGAAGATGGAGGAAAAGAAAAAATGGATATGATAGGTTATGGACTAGCAAGATTATTATGGTGCACTACCTGGTGCTTTATACTGGTCATAGCAGTGATAGGCTGGCTTCTGTCATCTCTGTTTCATGATTGATCGGGAGGCTGATGAAACATGGTTGATATAAAAGGAAAAACATTTGGCCGTTTAACAGCTCTGTATCCTACCGAAAAAAGGGATCGTTTTGGAATTATCATCTGGATGTGCCAGTGCACCTGTGGAAACACGGTTGAAGTATCTCAATATGTACTCCGTTCTAAGGGCAAGAGAAGCTGTGGCTGCTTCAGAAAAGAAATGTATAAAAAGACAAAAGAATATGTTGCCCCGGTAGACGGGACAAGACCAGCTATGATTGCAAAGAAAAACATGAGAAAGGACAACAGCACGGGATATCGGGGCGTTTATCGGATCAGAGACCGTTATCATGCACGGATCGGATTTCAGGGTAAGTCATATTATCTTGGCGTCTTTCGCACACCGGAACTGGCTGCAGAAGCGCGAAAAACAGCAGAAGTTCTTATCCATGACCGGTTTGTGAGAGATTATGGAATCTGGAAAGCATATGTGGCCGTGCATCCGGAATGGAAAGAAACACACCCGTTCCATTTTCAGATACAACATATAAAAGGGTGTGAATTTGGCATTGGAGTAGAGGGAATGCCGGAAATAAATAAGAACGAGGAATAACATGAAAGAAATTGTACATGAATATGAAAGTTTGTGGAAACAAAGTAGATTAAAGAAAAGTCTCTGGGAGACATTTACTGCAAAAGAAAAAGGACTTCTGATTATAGCAGCTCCTGTATTTATGATATCTGCTATCTATATCCTGTGTGCCAGAAATACAGTTTTAAATGTTTATTTTGGTTGCTTTATAGTGCTTTTGGCTTCAGCGTTCTTTTTAATGTATGAGTTACAGAAGATACAATCCAAAGTGTTTAGAAGAGAAGAACAGCAACCGACAGACTGGTTCGAAAAGTTGGATCGGATGTTGAGTAAACATAATCTTGAATCCGAAGAGGCAATTAACGGATTATTAAGTTGGTGCGATAATATTTTAACCGAAGAAACAGCAATTAAAAAGTTTACAAATAATTTGGAAAAAATATTGAGTACATTTATTATTCCAACGGTTATTTCGGTTGTGTGTATTGATTTGGATGGAATAAGTGGAAATCAATTTTTTTATAGAGCAGTGCTAGATATTTTGGCTATGTTATGTTTGGGAATTGTTATATATATAGCTTTTCCATTGATGGCAGAAGTAGATAATGAAAGAAACCTTATAAAATACTTTAAGAGGGATCTCACAGAATTGCAGATTTATAACAAGAGGAATGAGAATAATGAGTCTGACCAGAACGAAATGGGATCGGCAGTGGGCACGAGCGAAGAGTGAATACCACAAAAAAATTGGTGATGAATATGGATTATTATCATATACATACTTTGTACCGCTAATGAGCTATTTAATGTATAAGCATGACAGCGAGGTTTATTGCTTAGCTATTATTGAACCTGCAGATAAGCAAAGAAGCTGCTTTCAGGAGGTAGAAGTAAAGAACGACCGTTATTTCTGCAGTCTGATCAGACAATGTTTAGCAGTAGGGGAGGCGTTTTGCTGGCTTGATCAGGAAAGGCTGGGAGTATTTTTGCGTAAGAGGGAAAAAGAGGCACATGAATGGTTGGGAAAACTTTACAACATGACAGCGTCTAAAAGTACAGAGAAAAGATTTACCAGTAAGCTGTTTGAAATAAAACCGTATGAAAGCTGGGTGACAATATCAGGAACAGATGATATGCTTTTTTTAAATATGTGTATAGAAAAAGCAATGAATAGAAAGACAGAATAGAATGAGGAAAGCCCTTCAGTTGTTTAACTTGAAGAGCTTTTTTCTTGGAATTATAGTGTAGGATGATCTATATTTTGTTTAGGCATGTCCTGGCTTTCTGGAGAAGTTCCGGTCAGATATTGCTGAAGGTTATCAAGCTTTCTGGTGACAGCGGCAGCTTCTTTCTGCAGGGAGTGATAGTTCTTTTGCAGCTCTGTTTTACTGGCACATAGAGAGTCATATTCTTGCTGCAGGTGTTCATATTTGATTGTCTGTGGGTTTAGCCCAAAGCGTTTCAGCATTGCTTCTGCACCATCGTATAGCAGCAGCTGAGATTCGTGCTTTTGTAGATAGGCATCTGGATTTCTGGATTTTTGGTAGCGTAGGTGATAAATACGGTATTCCTGATACTGTTCAGCATACTTTAAAATTTGCCGAAAATCCCGGATCTGGTGTTCTGTTTCCGTAAGACTGTTCCGGGCAGTTTGGAGCAGGAGATTTTTGTCAGCAAGCTGCTTTTCGAGGGCCTGAATGGAATCAGCAGAACTGTAGCTGCTTGCGGCAATTTTCAGGTTTTGGACATCGGCCCAATGCTTCAGGCCGGTACTGTTTTGAAATTTCTCTGAAGAAGTATCAATAAGTTTTTTTGCAGAAGTATCTTTAATCAGGATTTTCTTTTTAACGGAAACAGGAGATGACTTTGAACAGGAAAGCGTTCGATTTTCAATCCGTTCCTGAATCCGTTCCCGCGTATAGTTTTCTCCCAGGGTATTGGCTTTCCCACGAATAAAGCGCTGGCTGCTCAGTGGACGGAAGGAGATATATCGAAGAGACTCCTTTGCTGGATCCGCTCCCTTTATTTCATAACCTTTTGCTTTGATCAGTTCCAGAAAAAGTTCGTAGGAATCAGCAGTCTGGATTGCTTTATCAATATCCGATTTCAGTTTGTTTTTCCAGGAAGTACCATTCTTTGCATTCAGCCATTCGGCGTAATTTTTCCCACGTTTCCAGGAATCCGGAATGACAGATAAGTGATTTTCCTGACAGAGTTCATCGCTTAAATGCCGTATGTGATAATAGCTTTTTTTACAGTCATGGTATTTGGTGTGGTTAATATGATCGGCGGCACAAAAAATGATATGGTTGTGGATATGGCCTTTGTCAATGTGGGTAGAAACAATGTAGGAATGTCGGCCTTCCAGCAGACGGTCGGCAAGCTCCAGACCAATCTGATGGGCTTCTTCATAAGAAACTTCTCCAGGAGCGAAAGACTGTATCAAATGGAATGCCTTGTTTGGATCAGACTGCCGGGTTTTGGACAGCGAAAAACGGAAGTCATATGCAGCTGTTTCCGGACTGCATCCAAAGGATGAAATGAGAATACTCTGGTCTGTTTTTTCCGGGTTGCAAATGTAGGCTATTGCTTTATGTACGGTTGCCTGGATAGCATGGATTTTTGTGATTGCCATACCTGTTTCATCAGCTCCTTTACGTCTTTGAAATCTTCCTCGTAGATGCGGCCGGTTGTGTTTATTCGTTTGGCAATCTGGTTCAGGCTGTTGCTGATCCGGGAAAGGCTGGTGTTGTATTCTCTTAGCTGTTCGTAATCAATTTCATAGACATACCCATATAAAATCAGATGGCGGATATAGGCAGATTTACTCTTCATGTGGGAGAGCTTCAGTTTCTGCTCCAGGATATATTGTTCATCATCGCTTAAATAGATTTTTAATTCATTTTGTCGTTCGCGTTGAGCCATAACGACATAGCTCCTTTCGTAAAATGGAAAATTTTAGCGTGTTGAATTTGTAAGTTTTTTTGGGGGTCAGGGGGGAATCTCCCTGTAATCAGAGTGATGACCATATCCGGCCTGCGTGATATGGGTCAGACGATGGCCTGTGAGGGAACACAGGCAGTGCTTGCTACGCTACTGCAATCTGTCCGTAGGAAGATTGCAAATGACATGCTTAGATTTGCAGATTTATCCAAGAATATTTTACCTGGCTGACAGCATGGAGTCAAGAAAGTTATTTTGAGAGAGGCACACCAAATAAGGATGTTCCCTTTTGTACAATCAACCTCTAGGAAGAAGCAGGAGAGGAGGTGAAATATGTCGGACAACGCATTTCAGCGGCGAAGGGAAATTGAACGGAGGCTCCTGGCAGGAAGAAAATTGACGATTCCGGAGTTGATGTCAGAGTTTGGTGTAAGTAGAAATGCGATACGGAGAGATTTTGAAGTGATAGACGAGGGATTACCTTTGATTGTGAAACAAGGATACGGGGGTGGATATTATCTGATGGAAGGGCCAGGGCGACATCAGAATGCGTTAAGCCAGGAACAGCTGAAATGTTTGTTGGAAATAAAGAAGATGTGTACGGAAGAACAAAAGCGGATTGTGCAATCCATCATACGGGAATTTGGTCCATATATAAAAAATCCGTAAGGGCTTCTCATTCTTATAAAGCATATAACTTCATTTCAGAAATGATTTTATATGTTTTTCGGGGTGATAAGCCTTGCAGATTTATTCAAAAGTGCCAGGGAATCTGGCAGCTGAACATTGACAACCGAATAGAAGGCACGCAGGACGTGAGAATATGTGGAGCCGCAAGGAAAATACGCCAGGATATGCCTGCTCTGTTTGAAACAGGGTGATAACGAAGAAATGCGTTTTTGACATTGAAGGAAAGGTATGGAGCGAGGAATATTTGACCGAAAAAGTACAGCAGTTGTACAGAGGCCATGAAGCATATTCATGATAATGATACTTCCGGAGAAATCCGGTCAGAAAATGACGGTGCAAGGCCGATGTGGGCAGAAAACTGATCTGCCACCTGTATTGCTTTTATAACGTTGTCTGTCGATAAAGATATATCGGAATGACGGTATGTTTTTATGGGTAGATAAAGTGACCACAATGAATAAAGGGGTGATGATATGGCAAATGTAGAACCACGAAAGAAGATTTTTGTCAGATATAAAGAAGGGGCAGAGATGTACAGTATGTGTCAGAAAACATTTGAGATGCGAGCGAAAGAGGCCGGGGCTGTATACAAAGTGGGAAAAGCGGTATTGGTGAACTGTGATATTTTTGAGAAGTATTTGGAATTGTTTCGTTTACCGTCAGAATAGCGGAAATTATTAATTGTCAGAGGAGTCCATGTCATAAAAATAGGTTGTATTACAGAAATACTTGACTTTATGTAATACAAAAAGGTATAATAGGAACAGGTGAAAGGAGGAATATGAGATGGCTAAAATGGGAAGGCCAAAACAGGACATTGTCAAGGAAAAAGTTGTAACTTTGAGAATGTCCAATGAAGAGCACCAGAAGCTGAAGTCGTATTCCGAAAAACATCAACAGACTGTATCAGAGACTATTAAAGAGGGCATTGATTTATTGTACCAGAAGGGAAATTAGACATAGGACTTCTTCTTTCTAACCAGAAAGGAGAGTATCAATGGCAAGTACGCGCAAGGACAATAAAGGAAGAGTGTTACGGAAGGGGGAAAGCTTTCGTAAGAAAAGTGGGCAATATCAATTTGCTTATCAAGATGAAAGCGGAAAACGTCAGTACATTTATTCTAAAGATTTGCTTATATTACGCCAGAGAGAAGATGAAATCAGGCGAGATCAGCTTGATGGCATTTGTTCAAAACAAGCCAAAGATTTAACCTTAAATGAAATGTTTGACCGCTATATGGCAACCAGAACAGATCTGGCAGCAAGAACTTATGCCGGATATGAGATGATATTTGATTGCCATGTGAGAGAACGCATTGGTAAGCGCAAATTAAAGGATATTCGATATTCTGATGTTGTTTTATTTTTTATGAATCTGCAGAAAGAAAAACAACTTAGTCTTGGAACGATTGAGCGAATTTATAGGGTGATTTACCCGGCATTTGAGATGGCAGTTCGGGATTGTATTATACGAGTTAATCCGGCTAAGAAATCTCTAAGCCAGTTTAAACAGAAAACGGGAGCTAAAAAAGGAATTAGAAGGGCATTAACTCTGGAGGAGCAGAAAGCATTTCTTAATTTCATGGATGGTCACCCGGTATACGATCACTGGAAAGCTGTGTATACGTTTTTGATTGGGACAGGACTTCGAGTAGGAGAATTTTGCGGATTGACGTGGAAGGACATTGATTTAGAAAAAGGGATTATCCATGTGGATCATGCGCTTGTGTATTTTGCAGGAAGACGTAATAAAGGCCCAAAACGTCGTTACATAACAAATCCAAAAACGGAAGCAGGTGTTCGCACTGTACCAATTGTAAAAGAAGTTAGGGAAGCGTTGGAAGATAATAAGAGATATCTGCACGAGACTGGGGTTATTTCAGTATCTGAAATTGATGGGTACCGTGATTTTGTATTTCTCAATCGCTTTGGCAGAGCTTTTATAGCCACGGATCTAGATCGGAATCTTGAAAGGATCATTGATTCGTATAATGACTATGCGATCCACGAAGCAGCAAAAAATAAAACAGAACCACTGATTTTACCGCATTTTACATGCCACAGTTTACGGCATACTTTTTGTGCGAGGCTGTGTGAAAACGAAAGCAACTTGAAAGTAATACAGGAAATAATGGGTCATGTTGATATCGGAACAACAATGAACATTTACGCTGAAGTTTCTGAAATGAGAAAAAAAGCGTCAATGGAGGCAATGACAGAAAAAATGGCTTTATTTTAAATGAAATAGTGAAAAAGAGAAGTCCTTTAAGGATTTCATAGCTATGTACATCAAATTATATGGATGTACAACAAAAGTACATCAAAGTAGTCCCCAATGGTACTTAATAATACATTTGTCAGGGATAGTAAAAAATGGAAAGTACTAAGTAATACCTGATAAAAGCGTATAATTGAGAACTGGGATATGATTCTGGAGGAGATGCAGACCATTGCTGCCTGCGGTGCAGGAACTACTACAAAAGTAGTATTCCCATCTGAAAACAGAAGGGAACGCTGCGAGAATGTAAAGGAAGTAGAGCAATATATCAGCCGGATCGATGAAATGATCGGGCGCAAGGAGAAGATTATTCACTAAAGGACTTGCAAAATCGGGAAAGTTCATTACAATAAAAAAGGAATAGTACAGATAGAGAACAGATAGAAAACAGGGAGAAAAATATGGCATTAACAAAGAAGCCGGTTACCGGCATGAAAGATATCACTCCTGCAGAGATGCAGATCCGCGAATATGTTATGAACCAGATCCGTGAGACCTACAAGGGCTTTGGTTTTTCACAGATCGAAACTCCTTGCGTGGAGCATATTGAGAACCTGACCAGCAAGCAGGGCGGTGATAATGAAAAGCTGATCTTTAAGATCTTAAAGAGAGGCGATAAGCTGAATTTAGAGACAGCAAAGGAAGAAAATGACCTGGCAGACAGCGGTCTTCGTTATGACCTGACACTGCCTCTGTCCCGTTATTATGCAAATAATGCGGCAAACCTTCCAAGTCCTTTTAAGGCATTACAGATGGGAAGCGTATGGAGAGCAGATCGTCCCCAGAAGGGCCGTTTCCGTCAGTTTACCCAGTGCGATATTGATATTTTAGGCGATCCTACCAATCTGGCTGAGATCGAGCTGATCCTGGCAACTACTACTGCATTAAGCAAGATCTGCCCGGACAATGCATTTACTGTAAGAATTAACGATAGAGGCATCCTTTTTGGCATGGCACGTTACTGCGGTTTTGCAGAAGAAGCTATGGACAGCGTTCTGATCACTCTGGACAAGATGGACAAGATCGGTTTTGAGGGTGTTGAGAAAGAACTTCTGGAAAATGGAAACGCTCCTGAAAGCGTAAGCCGTTATATGGAGATCCTTCGCACTGTTACCAATGATGCAGAAGGTGTTAAGAAGTTAGGAGAGACTTTAAAGGATGTAATGGATCCATCTGTATGCCAGGGACTGGTACACATTATGGAGACTGTAAAAGACGTAGCAGAGGCTGAATTTGGCCTTGTATTTGACCCGACTCTGGTACGTGGAATGTCCTACTATACAGGAACTATTTTCGAGGTTTCCATGGAAGGCTTCGGCGGTTCTGTAGCAGGCGGCGGAAGATATGACAAGATGATCGGCAAGTTTACCGGTATGGAGACACCTGCATGCGGCTTCTCCATTGGTTTTGAGCGTATCGTTACCATTCTCTTAGACAATGGATTTACGGTTCCTGGTGCTGGTGAGAAGAAAGCATTCCTCTTTGAAAAGGGAATTGACTCCGCTTCTTTAGCAGCTGTGATCCGTGAAGCAATGGAAGAGAGAAAGAAAGGCGTTCGCGTACTGGTAGCCCAGATGAACAAGAACAAGAAGTTCCAGAAGGAACAGCTTGGAAAAGAAGGCTATCAGGAGTTTAAGGAATTCTATAAAGAAAGCCTGAAACATTAATCGTACTTATATACAGTAGGGTAATTTATTAGTTAATAGCTATAAAGGAGAAAAATCATGGCAGAATCAATGGTAGGACTGAAGCGGTCCCACAGATGTACAGAAGTAACTTCTGCCCAGATCGGCGAGAAAGTAACCGTTATGGGCTGGGTTCAGAAGAGCAGAAACAAAGGCGGAATTATTTTCGTTGATTTAAGAGACCGTTCTGGTATCCTTCAGATCATTTTCGAGGAAAACGACTGCGGAACCGAAAACTTTGAGAAAGCTGAGAAATTAAGAAGTGAGTTCGTTATTGCAGTAGAAGGCCGTGTAGAGGCACGTTCCGGCGCTGTAAATGAAAACCTGGCTACAGGTGCCATCGAAGTAAGAGCAGAGTCCTTACGTATCCTGGCTGAGTCTGAGACTCCTCCTTTCCCAATTGAAGAAAAGAGCAAGACAAAAGAAGATCTGCGTCTGGAATACCGTTTCCTGGATCTTCGCCGTCCTGACATCCAGAGAAACCTGATGCTGCGCAGCCGCGTTGCTACTCTGACCCGTGCATTCCTGGCAGAAGAAGGATTTTTAGAGATCGAAACTCCAACTCTGATCAAGAGTACACCAGAAGGCGCAAGAGATTACCTGGTACCAAGCCGTGTACATCCAGGTTCTTTCTACGCACTGCCACAGTCTCCACAGCTGTTTAAGCAGTTACTGATGGTTTCCGGTTATGACCGTTACTTCCAGTTAGCACGCTGCTACCGTGATGAGGACCTTCGTGCAGACCGTCAGCCTGAGTTTACCCAGATCGATATGGAGCTTTCTTTCGTAGACGTAGATGACGTTTTAGACGTAAATGAGCGTCTGTTAAAGAAGCTGTTCAAAGAAGTCTGCAACTATGATCTGCAGCTGCCGATCCAGCGTATGACCTGGAGAGAAGCTATGGACCGTTTTGGTTCTGATAAGCCAGACCTTCGTTTCGGAATGGAATTAAAGAACGTTTCTGAAGTTGTTAAGGACTGCGAGTTCGTTGTATTTAAGAGCGCTTTAGAGAATGGTGGTTCTGTCCGCGGTATCAACGCAGAGGGACAGGGACATATGCCAAGAAAGAAGATCGATGCCTTAGTAGAGTACGCAAAGGGCTTCGGCGCAAAGGGCCTTGCTTATATTGCTATTAATGAAGATGGCACCTACAAGTCTTCCTTCGCTAAATTCATGAAGGATGAGGAAATGGCTGCTTTAGTTGCTGCTATGGATGGTAAGCCAGGTGACTTATTACTCTTTGCAGCTGACAGGGACAAGGTAGTATTTGATGTACTTGGCAACCTGCGTCTGGAACTGGCAAGACAGTTAGACCTGTTAAAGAAAGATGACTTTAAGTTCCTCTGGGTAACAGAGTTCCCGTTATTAGAGTACTCCGAAGAAGAAGGACGTTTCGTAGCAATGCATCATCCATTTACCATGCCTATGGATGAAGACCTTCAGTACATTGACTCCGATCCGGGAAGAGTACGTGCAAAGGCTTACGATATCGTATTAAACGGCGTAGAAATGGGCGGTGGTTCTGTCCGTATCCACCAGGCAGATATCCAGTCTAAGATGTTTGAAGTACTTGGCTTTACACCAGAAAGAGCAAATGACCAGTTTGGCTTCCTGTTAAAGGCATTTAAGTACGGAGTACCACCTCACGCAGGTCTGGCATATGGTTTCGACCGTATGATCATGTTAATGGTAGGCGCAGACAGCATCCGTGACGTAATTGCCTTCCCGAAGGTAAAAGATGCCTCCTGTCTTATGACAAAGGCACCAACTCCTGTAGATCCAAAGCAGTTAGAGGATCTGGGAATTGAAGTAATTCCGGAAGAAAAAGAAGAGTAAAAAGTTTGTGTCCATAAAACTCATGGATTATAATTAAAGAAAAATGCTGTACCCGGAACAATGATTTTCGTGTTGGAAAAAGAAGTTTTGGGATGCTATAATCCGTTTCAGAAAAAGAATCCAGAAAACATGAAACGGCAAAGAAGCCTCTGAAGAGTTAGATCTTCGGGGGCTTTTTCTGTTCTGTGGGGTCCATATATTATGGAAAACAAATCAGGATCAGATCAAAGGGAGGCAGCAGATCATGAGCGATCAGAAACAGACAAAAGAAAATGAAACAATGAATGCAGCACAGGTGTTAGTAAGATGCCTGGAAAATGAAGGAGTAGAATATGTTTTCGGTATTCCGGGAGAAGAAAATCTGGAGGTAATGCGGGCATTAAAGGATTCTAAGATCAAATTTATCACAGTCCGCCATGAGCAGGGCGCAGCTTTTATGGCAGATGTTTACGGTAAATTAAAAGGCAAAGCTGGTGTGTGCCTGGCAACCTTAGGCCCTGGTGCTACCAACCTGGTAACAGGTGTGGCAGATGCCAATACAGACGGCGCACCGCTGATCGCCATTACCGGTCAGGTAGGAACGGAGCGTATGCACCTTACATCCCACCAGTATCTGGATCTTGTAACCATGTTTACACCGATCACAAAGCGCAGCAAACAGGTGGTAAATCCGGATACTGTAAACGAGGTAGTCCGCATTGCCTTTAAATACGCAGAAAGCGAGAAACCAGGCGCCTGCCACATTGACCTGCCCTGCAATATTGCAGCTATGCCTGTAGAAAGTGAAGTGGGACGCCAGCCTTTAAAGCATCATAAGCCGAACCTGGAAATGGCAAGTATAGAAAGTCTGGAAGAGGCAGCAGGCCTGCTTTTCCAGGCAAAACGTCCAGTGATCCTTGCAGGACATTCTGCTATCCGAAATAAAGCGTCTAAGGCCCTGACAGAATTTGCGGAGAAACTGCATATTCCGGTGATCAATACTATGATGGCAAAGGGCATTATCCCCTGCGATAACCTATATTCTTTATGGACTATCGGTATTCCACAGAAAGACTACCAGAATATTGCTATTGAAGAGGCAGATCTGGTGATCGCAGTAGGCTATGATATTGTAGAATATGCACCTAATAAATGGAACAGCAAGGGAAATCACACCATTCTCCATATTGACGCAAGACCATGCCACATTAACAAGCTGTATCAGCCGGATGTAGAGGTCATCGGAGATCTGTCCTATTCTTTAAATCATATTGCCATGCGTTGTCATAGAAATGATAAACCTGAGTGGGCATTTAAGCTTCGTGATGAAATGCGTAAGGAGCATGAGGCTTATGCCAAAGATATGGAATTTCCTATGAAGCCCCAGAAAATCTTAAATGATGTGCGCAAGGTAATGGGAAAAGAAGATATCGTTATTTCTGATGTAGGTGCCCATAAAATGTGGATCGCAAGGCATTATAACTGTTATGAGCCAAATACCTGTATTATTTCCAATGGCTTTGCCACCATGGGAATTGCTGTTCCGGGTGCATTGGCAGCCAAGCTGATCAACCCGGATAAAAAGGTACTGGCGATTACTGGTGATGGCGGTTTTATGATGAACTGCCAGGAATTTGAGACTGCCCTGCGCACCGGAACTCCTTTTGTAACCCTGGTCTTTAATGATTGCAGCTATGGCCTGATCAAATGGAAAGAGGAAGACCGGTATGGGGAAAACTTCTATGTAGACTTTACAAATCCGGATTTTGTAAAGTTTGCAGAAAGTATGCATGCTATTGGATACCGGATTAACAGCGCCCAGGAACTGATCCCGACTCTGGAAAAAGCATTTGAACAGAAAGTACCGGTTATCATCGACTGCCCGGTAGATTACCGGGAAAATACAAAGCTTACTGAGCATTTAAAGGAATTAATAAAATCATATCAGGCGCAGCAGCCTGAGGCATGATTCCAGAAGATATAAAGAATCATGGTCATTTAAACTCAGGCCTGTTAGTTCTTCAATTTTTTTTAAACGGTATATAAGGGACTGCCGGTGGAGATTTAACTCCCGGGCAGTCTCGTTTTTGTTGTAATTACAACGGATGTATTGAGATAAAGTCAGCAGCAGTTCCTAGACAGAAATACTTTTGATCATTATGCTGTTTAAAGCAATAAATCTTGCCATTCTTTCGGATAATTA